>Ga0209794_1000402_pt1 | contig 70296 bp, 60 predicted proteins | sample EBPBio232013_DNA_FD_185869 | JGI IMG/M metagenome (GOLD analysis project Ga0209794, IMG submission 185869) | Wastewater treatment Type I Accumulibacter community from EBPR Bioreactor in Madison, WI, USA - Reactor 1_5/23/2013_ DNA (SPAdes)... | ecosystem: Engineered > Bioreactor > EBPR >...
ATTTTGGGCATCCTTTTGACTGTTTGTGTTGGTTGTTTAATGATACACAAATTACTGAATTTTAGTAATATGCAGCGAGGATGCCCCTTATTATTTTAAATTAACTTTTTAAACATACCTTCTCATAACTAAAACCTACTCTTCCGCCATCAATGCTTCCTTGTAGGTTTGGAGGTTTGCTCTGTGTTCGTCTGAGATGATGGGGTAATGGACTTTCAGTTCTTTCAGTTTTTCGACGATAATTTCCGATATTACAAGTCTTGCAAACCATTTTTTATCAGCCGGAATAATATGCCAGGGCGCATATTTGGTGGAAGTGTTTGCGATGGCTTCCTCGTATGCTTTTTGGTATTGATCCCAGTATCCTCGTTCCTTAAGATCGGAGGAGGAGAATTTCCAGTTTTTGGCGGGATTTTCAATTCTTCCGAGGAATCTGTTTTTTTGTTCCACTTTTGATACATTAAGAAAGAATTTCAGAACTTTTATTCCATTGTCGTTTAGATATTGTTCGAAATTTCTGATTTGGCGGTATCGTTCCTTCCAGATATTGGCATTCATAACCGGATCGGGGAGTTTCTCGGCAGCCAGGAGGTTATGCACCTTCACCACCAACACTTCCTCATAGTAGGAGCGGTTGAATATGCCGATTCTTCCTCTCTCAGGGAGTGATTTGGTATATCTCCAAAGATAATCGTGGTCGAGTTCTTCAGCGGAGGGCTGTTTAAAGCTGAATACCTGAGTGCCCTGAGGATTTACTCCGCTCATTACATGTTTGATAGCGCCGTCTTTACCCGCAGCGTCCATTGCCTGGAAAAGAATAAGAAGACCCCACTTGTCGTGGGCATACATCATATCCTGCATCTCCGCCATAAGTTTGACATTAGTTTCGAGGTCGGTTTTAGCATCCTCTTTTGATTTCAATTTTGCTGTATAATTGGCGGGGTGATTGGAAAGTTTGAATTTGCCTGGACCGGTAACTCTGAACCGGTTAAGATTAATCTTCACAGAATACCTCACTTGAAAATTGTTTGTCAGGTTTATGAACACCGCTTTTCAACGGAAATGAATCACAACCTCTGTGATATTAAAAAAATTAAGACTACACGGAATTATTAAAAATATTTGAATAAAAAGCAAGTGTGTCAGTCACAAATTTTACACTTTAAAGAAATAACTCGAAAAATGGTTAAATTTATGTTTTAATTCTGAGGATTTTATTACCGGAGAAGGAATGACAGAAGCACAGCGGATAATATTTGATATCTTAAACTACAAGTTGTTTACAATAAAAAACATCAATTTTCATGTAGAGACAGTTCTCTATATTTTGGTCTTAATGATACTGGTTGTATGGGTTTCGGGAAGATTCAAGAACTGGCTCGTAAAGAGGATATTTCCCCGATTCGAGATTGAGTATGGTGTTAGCATTGCAATAGCGCAAATGCTCAGGTATCTTATAGTAACAATTGGTTTTCTGGTAATTGTTCAAAGTTCGGGAATTGACCTGAGCAGTTTTGTTGTGGTTGCTGGAGCACTTGGCATAGGTGTTGGTCTTGGTTTACAGAATGCGATAACCGAGTTTGTTGCCGGTATCATCATCATGTTCGAGCGTCCCATCAAAGTGGGAGACAGAATTGTAGTCGATGGCATCGAGGGAAGTGTAATGAAGATTGCTCCCCGTGCTACAGTGATTCAAAGTAACGATAATGTCAGTATAATTGTGCCCAACTCGAAATTTATCAGTTCCAATGTAACCAACTGGACATATTCCGACAAAAAAGTAAGGATTCACAATCCCGTAGGAGTTTCCTATGGCAGCAATCCCGAAGAGGTGGAAAGGCTGTTGATGGAAGTTGCAGAAGCCCATCCCGGCGTCTTGAAGGATCCTGCACCAAAGGTACTCTTTAAGGAATTCGGTGCAAGTTCCATCAATTTTGATTTGATGGTGTGGACCGAAGATTACATGTCTCGTGCCGGGATTCTCCGTTCAGAGATAAATTTTGCAATCTGGCAGAAATTGAAGGAGCATGGTATAGAGATACCTTTTCAGCAATTGGATGTCAGGCTTGTCGGCAGCAATATTGAAAAACAATAAACTTCTGATGCTCGCAGACCTCCGTTCTGCACACACAAAAAAATGGGCTGAAATTCTTTCAGACAACGGGTTTGAAGTTCATGTTTTCGGGCTTACTCAGGCAGGGGAGGAGTTCAGGAATGTAACACTTCACCCGGGGAATATTGCCGGAGACACAGCTTCGGCTGGTGAAACATCCATTAAAAAAGCAGGCTATTTCTTCGAGTTGAAACGGCTGAGAGATTTGATTCGAAAAATCAAACCGGACATCGTGCACGCACATTATGCTTCAAGTTACGGACTGCTTGGTGCACTCGCAGGCAGGAAGCCATTTTTTGTTTCCGTCTGGGGGAGTGATGTAGTGAGTTTTCCGAAAAAGTCACCTCTCCACAGAAAAATAATCGAGTATTCTCTTTCCCGAGCGAATCTGGTTTTTTCAACAAGTGAGTTCATGGCTGATATCACCCGAAAATACACAAATAAGGGGATAGTGATTACTCCGTTCGGTGTGGATATTTCGAAATTTTCTCCCTCCCTCAATCAAAATATGGGGAATACCGTCAGAATCGGAACAGTAAAAACCCTTTCCTCCACCTACGGACAGGAATATTTATTCCGTGCGTTTGCATCGGTTAAATCACAGTTACCCGAATATTCACTTGAACTCGAATTAACGGGTGAGGGGAGTGACAAGGAGAGGTTAACAGCTCTTGCTAACGATCTTGGGATAGGGGAGCAGACACGATTTAACGGTTATGTAATGCAGGATGCACTTTCTGCTGTGCATCAGAATCTGGATATCGAGGTTTACCCGACGGTGATTGAGGAGACTTTCGGTGTCTCAACAGTAGAAGCAATGGCATGCGGTGTACCTTGTATTGTTTCCAAAACCGGCGGACTCCAGCATCTGGTAGAGGATGGTATCTCGGGATTCCTCACACCGGTAATGGACCATAAAGCCCTTGCTGACATTCTGGTTAAGCTTGTTGTTGATCATAAGTTGAGAGAAAATGCGGGACGGGCAGCCCGAAAACGAGTGGAGGACAACTACGATATCCGAAAGAATGCTGAAATAATGATTGAAGCATACCAAAGAGTACTAAACAAGGGGGACTGAATCCTGCTGTGAAGCGTTAAATAAATACCGGTTCTGACAATTTTATCCCTGAAATGTCCGTAAGGCATGAAGCACACGACAAGCCTGTTCCGAAACCACTCATAAATACCTTCGATTTTCCCTGTTCTATTTCCTTCCTGACCTGTGTAATGGCGGTAAGGGGTATTGAAACAGATGAAGTGTTGCCGTAATCTTTCAGGGAAAGAGGCATTTTCTCTTCGTTTATGCCGAGTTTTTTGGCAATGATTCGGTTTATCATCAGGTTTGCCTGATGAAAGAGAAAGAAGTCTACTTCATCTTTGTTAATCTTAAAGTTCCAGATGAAATCGTTGATTACCCTGGGAACGAGTGAAATTGAAAAATTAAAGATGTCCATTCCACTAAGAAAAAGCTCCGTTTCCTTAACAGCAGAACCTTTAGGATGTGGTTTTTCGATGAAGGAGTCGGGAGTTACGGGATTTCTTGCTCCGCCACCCCGAATGATAATAGAGTCGTATCCGCTCCCGTCAGTGTTCAATGCCCAAAGACTTTCCCTGTTCTCACAGAATTCAAGAAGTGTCGCTGAACCGGCATCACCAAAAATTGTCCGTGTCGTACGGTCGCTTTTTGATATCCGGTGTGAAAGGACATCACCCGACAGGACAAGCGCCCTTTTTGCTTTCCCGTTTTGGAGAATGGAGGAAGCGACAAAAAGTGCATACACAAAACCTGAACAGCCCATATTCATATCGAAACAGATTGTTGAAGTGCTCAGTCCAAGTTTGTTTTGTAAAATTGCGGAGGTGAAGGGAATGATGTAGTCGGGTGTTTGAGTCTGAAAGATCAGGAGGTCGATGCTCTCTCTTTGAATATTGTTGTCAGCTAAAAGTTTTTCTGCTGCTGCGAAGCAAAGGTCGGATGCACAGATTTCAGGAGGGGCGATATATTTTGTCTCAATTCCGGTGGTTGATACAAGTTTTGCGTTTACTTCCGCCCCGAAAGGAAGGTCAAAGTTGCTTTCCCTCGACTGCGGAAGTGCCACAGCCATCGCGGAAATTTTCACATCATTAATAGTGCAGAAAGCCATTTATTACACTATTGTTTTAGCCGGGAGATCAGATTGTAAACATCACTGATTTTATCGCAGGCGATAAAATCGTTAGCCTTGATAGTAACATCGTATTCGGCATCGATCATTGCGAGTACCGAGAGTGCTGCGAGTGAGTCCCACCCGGGAATTACCACCCTGAATTCAGAATCCGAAGCCAACGACCCTGGTTCGGCACTCTCTACAGCAGATTCAAAATTTTTAATAAACTCTTCAATGTTCATATATTATTCCAGAATGTCGATAATTTTTTGCTTTATTTTAATTTCCTTGCCTGTGTACGGAAGAATTATGCTCTCCACCCTTTTGTCTGAAGCGATTTTTCTGACTTTTTCAACGAGTCTGAAGGTGAGCAGTTCAGATTCAAAATGACCTTTTGTTGCACAATCAGGGTCGACAGCAATGTGGAGAATATGGCATTTGTCGTTAAAAAACTTGTAACAGATGACACCGAGAAGAGCGGCATCGCTTTTTTCACTGTCGAGGGCAAAAAGCGATTCAGTTTCATTATTCTCAAATTGAAGTTTAAGATAATCCTTTTCTTCGATAATGCTTATTAATCCGTCAGATTCGATGGTTTGTTGGATTTTATCGAGATGAAATGACTGGTTCAGATTGAAGAAAAAAATCCTTTCAAGCTCTTTCCGGTGGAGCGCTGAAAGTTTGTTCTTAAATGCGATTGTGTGATAACTCATTTTAGTATCATTCTAACTGAGAAAATAACGATTTCAAACATACGATTTTTTTTGATGGAATCAATATTTAGATAAATTTGACAGGACCTCAAAAAGAAAAAAGAAAAAAGGAGATTTTGGGAACCCGTATTTCGATTCCTGTGTTTATATTTTATAATGATAAAAGAATTTTACCCCATTCATCCTGAAGCACTTACCGGTGTCTTCACCCGTTCCGCCTGCAACTGTTGTTGCTGTCTCTGTTGTTGTTGCGGCTGCTAAGCCACAACGGCACCATCTCCCATTTAAAATAAAAAATTCTACAATAAATTGCCTTCAAGGCATATATCGAGCAACAAATGAACAAAGCGATTCGAGAGTTTGCCTCTCAAGTGATAAAAAAATATGAAGATCATCAATGCATGCTGCCGCTTAAGGATGAGAGCAGAAAATTCATTGACAAATTTTTAAAGCTGGCTTTCCCCCAATACTCCGAAAAATCATTCGAGAAAATTGAGGAGATAGAATCGGCTGCCATACTTTTGATGTATGATTTAAAGAAGCTTGTCGGGTCAGTGATTGAAGATAAAAGGGAGGTCGATCAGACCGTCGATCAGTTTGCATCGGAGCTGCCCCAAATCATAAGAAAACTGGACAAGGATGCAGAAGCCATATTTAACGGTGATCCTGCTGCAAAAAATCAGGATGAGGTCATTCTGGCGTATCCCGGCTTTTTTGCCATTACTATCTACAGGCTGTCCCACGAACTTTACCTTTTGGGCGTGCCTGTAATTCCGAGAATACTTTCCGAGTATGCACACGAGAGGTCGGGAATAGACATTCATCCGGGTGCCGAGATAGGAGAGTCATTCTGCATCGATCACGGTACCGGAATTGTAATCGGTGAGACTACTGTAATTGGCTCCCGTGTCAAAATTTATCAAGGTGTTACACTTGGTGCTGTCAGTGTTGATAAATCACTCGCAAGCCAAAAGAGGCATCCGACCATAGAGGACGATGTAATTATCTATGCGCAGGCGGTAATTCTTGGCGGAGAAACTGTTATTGGCAGAAACAGTGTTGTGGGTGGTAACGCATGGGTTACTGAGAGCGTCCCGCCTGATTCTGTCGTTCTTCACAAAAGTGAAGTAAGACTTAAATATAACGGGAAGCACGATCCCGTTCTTGATTTTGTAATTTAACTGTAAATAATGGAGAATAAAATGAGATATAATAATATTCTTGAGACAATTGGCAACACACCTCATGTAAAACTGAATAAATTATTCGGAAGTGATCATGAAGTCTGGATAAAACTTGAAAAAGCGAATCCAGGCGGCAGCATCAAAGACAGAATTGCTCTTGCAATGATAGAGAATGCAGAAAAAAGGAGATTCCTGAAAAAGGGAAGTGTAATAATTGAGCCCACTTCGGGAAACACGGGAATCGGACTCGCAATGGTAGCTACAGTAAAAGGTTACGAACTTGTGCTGGTCATGCCAGAATCGATGTCGATTGAGAGAAGAAAAATCATGTCGGCTTATGGTGCAAAATTTGAACTAACTCCCAGAGAGAAGGGGATGACGGGTGCAATCGAGAAAGCGAAAGAACTCGTAGCTGCCAATCCAAATGCATGGATGCCACAGCAATTTGAAAATGAAGCAAACAGCGAAATTCACAGAAAAACCACTGCCCTCGAGATACTGAATGATTTTCCGGAAGGATTGGATTACATAATCACAGGAGTGGGAACGGGAGGTCACATAACAGGCGTAGCTGAAATACTGAAAGAGAAATACCCGAATCTCAGGGTATATGCAGTTGAACCCGAACTTTCACCCGTTCTTTCAGGCGGGAAACCATCACCTCACCCGCTTCAGGGAATTGGTGCCGGATTTGTACCTGCTATCCTTAATTTCCCGATTCTTGATGGAGTTATTCAGGTCGGTAAAGATGAAGCGTACACATTTGCCCAACGCTCCGCCTCAGAGGAGGGGCTCTTTATTGGTGTCTCCTCCGGTGCTTCACTGGCAGCGGTTGCGAAAAAACTTCCCGAAATTCCTGCCGGCTCGAAAATCCTGACATTCAACTATGATACAGGTGAAAGATACCTTTCGATTGAAGGACTTTTTTAGTTATTAGTTGTGATTTATGAATTATGAGTTTTTGAAGGCCGAAAGTTAGAGGGCTGAATAAATGAAGTATGAAGTTTGAAGGCTGAATTCAAATCAGAACCCGGAACTGCATTTTCTGCGGTTCCGGAGTTCTGAGGTTCTGAAGCTCTTTCCTACTTCAGGAGAAGCATTTTACGGGTTTGAGTGAATTTTTCTGATTCAAGCCTGTAAAAATATACACCGCTTGCAAGTTTGCCTGCGTCAAATGATACCGAATGTTTACCGGGGCTCAACTCTTCATTTAAAAGAGTTTTTACCAGAGCACCGGTGTTATCATATATTTTTAATGATACCCGTGCATTTTCAGGTATACTGAAGTTGATTTTTGTATTCGGGTTGAAGGGATTCGGATAGTTTTGGGATAACTCATACTCGTTCGGGATTTCTGTGCCAGGTTCTTTTACAGAGACAGGATTAGGATTGTATTTTGCTCCCATTCTGGAAAAGATGGTATCTACATTTGCTTTTGTGACATTGATTGAGTTGAGAGGAGAATTTCCTCTTCCGACAATTATAGCGGTGTGCCAGGTAAGTGTCGTTTGATCGTTTAAGAGAACAGGGTAGCTAGCAACAGTAGTTCTCTGATCAACCCCCGTATTGTTTATCCATCCTCTGTTCAAGACAGGATCACCCGAGTAGACAAAAAGCGGATTGATTTTAGTGCAGTCAACACCTCCTCTTACATCACCGAATGTCCAGGTGCAAGGGTCGAAATATTGCCCGACTTTGTCTTTGCCCGTATGGTAGTTTCTTACTTCCGCAGGAGTATTTGGATCACCATGCGTCGGGTGCGACTGCATATAGTGTTGAGACACATTCATTCCACTGTTTATTGCACCGGGGAAAAGGAGATTTTCAAATGGTTTTCCCAATGGAAGCATAGCGGTATCAAGCGGGATATCGATACCGTTCTCATAAGTGCCATTGTTGTTGATATCTGTAAAACTGACTCCTGGGATGTAGACCGGATTTCCAAAAAGCATCGAATTGTAGATAGCAGGTGGATTATCTCCAAATAAGGGATCTGCAAATTCGTTGTAACACACCACGGAATTTCTTAAAGTATCGGTAGCTGCCAGGTCGTCATTCGCCTCACCGAGGTCGGGATCACTTTGAATTCCGAGAATAAAGTCAACTATCTCAGGTGACAGGTTCCCTTTTTTAACTATTTCATATCTGATAAATACCGCATCTCTCATTGCAGGGGCATCCGAATTCGGGAACGCATACAGGGTTTGTCTGACTTCGATTCCCTTGGGTTCCTCCAAAAATCTTCTTGTAGCTGAGGGTACACCGTCATTAAAAACGGTGAAATAAGAAACCTCTCCCAGTATCTCCGGCATATCTTCATCCGGATCCCATCTTCCGTTTTGATTCAAATCGACAGGATCATATATATTATTGTTGTTTCCGTCCCAGTATTTTGCACCGAGTGAAACAGCCCCTTTCCATCTTTGCCATGAAGTACCAAATGCGGTATCGGTAAGTGCTACCCTGTATATTCCATTTCTGGGATCGTTTGCAGGATAACCAACCAGACCGGCTCTAAAATCCAGAATCCTTGAAGCACTAAATTCACCTGCAGCCCAAACATTTGATCCGGTAAAGCCCGAGAGAAGGAACCCGTGAGAGAAAACAGTTAACACTGAATCATATTTGAGTCCGCCTCCCGATGGAGTTGAAACATCTGCAATATTACCATTGTAGTCGAACGGAACAATCAGGCGTCCTGTTTTCAATTCTGCACTGCTTGGGAGGTCACTGTAAGGACACGCTATTATATTTTGTGCAGTGGTTGAAGTACCAAAAGCATTTTGTACAGAGACAGAATATCTTAGCAGATCACCCTCTTGAGCAACTTTTATGAAATTTCCAAATATCTTGTCTCCCGGCAACGAGTCATTGTGGTTCCCGTCATCGAAAAGCTGAAGGTCGTAGGGGATATCATTAAGGTAACCAGTTAATTTTGCCTCTGTGACGGGGGATTCCGAACCGGCAAAAACTTTAATTTTAATCGTATCTCCGGCAGTTACGGAAGCGGAATTTGCCTCATAGTCGTAAATAACGGGTGGAGTTGAATTATCCTGGAGTCCAAGTGCATTTGTCCAGAACAATTTTTGAGCACCTTGAGGGTTGTTCCTGTCACTAGAAAATGTGATGAAGGGTTTGACGGATTGTGAATTGAGGTTCAGGTTCGCATCAACACCGGGATATTTTGTAACCTGAACCGGGTTTCCCCATGTTGCACCCTCGTCGCTGCTTTTGGAGTAAAAGATATTGGTGCGGGAGTATTTCCCAAAAACTTTTACTGTCTTTGAAAAGAAGATGTAAATATCGTTGTTTGAGTCTCTGAACAAACGGGGGAGAGCAAGAGATGCCGAGGTATCTTCGTGTACTATGACAGTATCCTGCCAGGTATTTGTGGAAATGTACTTTACAAAAAAGATTCTTTTACTTGATGTGGCTGCAGTTTGCTGAGCCGCCATATAGAAACTGCCATTTCCGATACTCAAAAGAGACGGATTCATGAACAGCGAAAATCCCAAGGATACATAGTTTTGCCAGCTGGTACCATTATCCGTACTTCTGACGGTACCCGTGAGACTTGTAGAGTTGGAGCTTGTCAGGATGAGTCTCCCTTCACCCAGGTGGACAACTGAGAATATTCTGTATGCCTGACTTGTGAAAGTACCATTCGCTATCGTCATCCGAATGTTTGGAGTCCAGGTAACTCCACCGTCATCGGAATACTTGTAGATTGTATGCCTGCTTGATCCCGTCTTGATGAAAAGAAGCAATCTGTTGTTGTTTCCTTTAATGAGATGTGCTCCACGCCACGCATCTTCAATACTCCCGTTTATGACAGTATCAAAAACGGTTTCTTCATTCTGCCACTGATTACCTCCGTCTGTACTTTTCCGCATAAAAAACCGGATTCTGCCGGTTGTTTCGAATTTCGACCAGAGGGCGTACATTTCGTTATTACCAAAGTCAACAACTTCTCCATGAAGATGTTTGAAGTTATCATCAGGAAAAGGAGTGTTGAATAAAGTGCTTTGTGGATATGCCATGCTTGTAAAGAGGCAAAGCAATATTCCGGTAAACATCAGTTTCATGTTTAAACCTGCCAATTTGATGGTTCTGTGCCTTAATTAGAGAATCAAGTATTATTTTTTTCTATCTTTAATTTAATAAAATAATTCGAATTAATAATGATCAAGTATTTTTCAAAAAATTTCAGTTTAATGGAAAAAATTATTCCAAACCTCTTGACTGTGAAATATTTATTTCGTAACTTGAAATAAACATTACAATCTTTCCTAAAAATGAAACAATGATTACAATAGACAAAAACAGACTGATCGAGATATTTACGACACTCGTAAAAATTGATGCATTATCTCAAAACGAGAAGGCAGTTGCCGATTTTGTAAGAGAATTTCTCACCGGCAAGCAGGTTGTGATTTCCGAAGACAATTCCAGAAGCGCTACGGGCAGCAACACCGGCAATATTATAATAAAGCGGGGCAAGGGGGGGAAGATGATGCTGACCTCTCACATGGACACAGCACGAACAACGGCAGGAATAAAAGTTGTTATTGATGAGAAAACAGGAAAGATTTCTTCCGATGGAAAAACGATACTGGGTGCTGATAACCGTCAGGGGATGGCTATTCTTCTTTATTTATTGGAAATAGCTGAAAACAACTCTGAAATTGATGATTTTACCGTGGTTTTCACGACATGTGAAGAGACCACTCTCGGTGGTTCGAAAAATCTGCAGGTTCCGAAGTGGGTGGAGGCAGGTCTCGTATTCGATTCATCACATCTCCCCGGAAAGTTTGTTTTCAGAGCTCCGGGTTCCAAAACTTTTACTATTGAAATCTTTGGAAAGGCTTCTCATTCAGGAATAGCCCCCGAAGCCGGTATTAATGCCATAGCCATTGCAGCCGCCGCCATTTCAAAACTGAAACAGGGACGGCTGGATGAGGACACCACAATGAACATCGGTATAATCTCCGGTGGTACTGCGGTAAATGTTGTACCGGAGAAGGTTGTTCTGACCGGTGAAGTCCGTTCCTTTAAGCCCGACCGCCTTGAAGAAGAACTTGAGAGGGTGTTGGATACTTTTGGTACGGAAGTTTTTAATGCCGGAGCAACCATCAAGATTGACACTTATGAAGATTTTACTCCCTACGAACTTTCACCCGATCACCTTGCTTACAAAATGATCTACAAGGCGATTGAAGAATCGGGGATGGAAGCAAAACCGGTAATCTCATTTGGGGGAAGTGATGCCAATTCATTCAACGGACTTGGTATTCCTTCGGTTAATATCGGAATTGGAGCTCAAAATCCTCATGCAAATGATGAATTTGTATTGATGGACGATTTTATTGCAGCCGCAAAAATTGGATTAAATCTGGTGAGAAAAAAATGAAAAAATTATTTATTTTAAGTGTGTTATTCAGTTTCGTTCTTTTTCCGCAACCGAAAGGAAAACTCCTCATAATTGGCGGGGGATCGCGTCCTGAATATATGATGAAGAAATTTATTGAACTTGCCGGTGGATATGATGCAAAAATCGTGATAGTACCGAATGCAAGTTCTGTTCCCAAGGATGAAGCCTGGGATCACAGTACCGAATTTGTGAAGCTTGGATGTAAAAATGTGAAGGCTCTTTATTTTGGGAGAGCTGAAGTTGATTCTCCTCAGAATCTTGCAGAACTTGACGGAGTAACCGGAGTCTTTTTCTCAGGTGGTGATCAGGCAAAACTTTTCAAAGAAGTGGGTAAGAGCAAATTTTTTGACAAGATAAAAGCTATTTATAACAATGGTGGAATAATCGGTGGCACCTCCGCAGGGGCAGCCGTAATGAGTAAAGTAATGATAACGGGTGAGGAATTGTTAGTGAAAGACTCAACACTGAGTTTTTTCACGGTTCACGCTAAAAATGTTGAAACGACAGAGGGCTTCGGCTTTTTGACAGATGTAATTATCGACCAGCATTTCCTCGTAAGAAAGAGACAGAACAGGCTTATTACCACAACGATAGAACACAATCTTCCAGGAATCGGAATTGATGAATCAACAGCAATTCTGGTTGACAAGGGGAGATATTTTACAGTGGTGGGCGAGAGCGGGGTTCTTGTAATCGATCCGACAAAAGGTAAAAGAAAAAAAGACAATAAAAACGGAATGGTTTCAGCCACTGATATCACGATGCATCTATTGATGGATGGTGACAGATATGACATGAAGACCAGAAAAGTTTTATCTAAATAACATAATAATGGAGTTACCCATGAAAAAAACATTACTTTTTTCTGCTTTTTTAGTTGCAATCATGCTTTTTGATGTTGCAGCACAGAATGCCGTTTACCAGTCAGGAAAGATCGAACTTACCCTCCGTACCTACGGAAGAGTGAGAATCGGTATGATGAACAACGGTGCATATGTCCGTCAGTTGGATCGTGCATCATTGCTTTATAACATGCAGGACACCGCCACCTTTGATTATCTCGAAGATGCTGATGACGAAATACTTCCCGATACAGTAGATAACCCAACCTGGGGAGATGTGGAACTCACTTCGAGGATAAACAGTGACTATTCAAATCAATCACCACTTCTGAAGGCTGATATTCACCTTTACGGCTGGGCAAACAAAGGCTATGCCATTGTTAAATATGTAGTAAAAAGTCAGGAAACTGCCGCTTATCAGGGAAGATTCGGTCTTGAAATGATTCCTCAGGTGGAAGGTGCGTATGGAAACGAAATAATGACCTACGACCCCGCAAAATGGCTTTTCAGTTTCAGCAAGACCAATTATTTCGGTTTGAAAATATTAAACCTTCAGGTACCTTCAGCCCACAACTTCGAATGGTATGAAGGATACAATGTTGATACCTCGCTTACCAGATGGATGACAGACGGTCAATACGAAAACTTCCATTGGGCAGGTATTGACGGTGGAACAGCAGTTTTTGGAACCTCTCCTGTTGCAACAAATCCAAATGATTCAACCATTATGTACATAGCGATTGCTGTCGGACTCGATTCCTTGGAGATGAATGCAAACATCGACTCCGCAACTGCAAAATACAACCAGTTGACAGGCATTTTGGATGAAACTCCTGTTGCTTCAATCACTGATTACAAGATGTATCAGAACTATCCAAATCCTTTCAATCCATCGACGAAGATAGTTTTTGATGTACCACAGGCATCGAATGTAAATCTTTCAGTATATGATCTCCTTGGTAATAAGGTGGCAGAACTTGTAAACGGATATCAGAATGCCGGCAGACAGTCGGTCAATTTTGATGCCTCAAAACTTTCAAGTGGAGTTTATTTCTACACTTTGAGAGCAGGGGCAACCGTTATAACAAACAAAATGATTTTAAGCAAGTAAAGAGTGACGAGCGAAGAGTGGCGGGATCCCGATCCCGTCACTTTCTCCTCCGAACAAAGACTATGCGTTACCGCCAGTTAAAAGAGCTGATAGAGGAGAGGTATAACTCTCTGCCGAAGAATCAGAAGAAAATCGCCGACTTTTTTCTGATTAACTTTGACCGGATACCATTTTTGAGCGTACAGGAGATATCCGGGAGTTCTCATGTCTCCGTTGCCTCGATAGTAAGATTTGCCCAAAATCTTGGTTTTTCGGGTTTTTCAGAGATAAGAGATGAAATATCGGAACTTCTACAGACAGAAATCAACAGCAACAAAGACCTCTTTCCACTGATAGAGATGGAAGACGGTGATAAAAACACCCTGACAGAGGTAGCCAACCTCGACATAAAAAACATCAACGAAACACTTCATTTGATAGACCGGGAGAAATTCTCATCGGCTGTTTCGCTCCTTTCGGGTGCTGATGAAGTTTTTACGGCAGGTATGGGAATATCTTATCTTCTGGCTGAAGTGTTGGGTTATCAGCTCACACAGATCGGAATTAAAGCCCGCAATTTCAGAAATGGCTGGGCTTCATTTCAGGAAGAGAGCCTTTTTATATCACAAAAAGGTGTACTGATTGTTTTCTCCTTCCCTCCATACTCCGTCGAAACAATTGATCTTGCAAAATCCGCAAAAATGCGGGGCATCAAGGTTATTTCGATTACAAACAAATCGACCTCACCAGCAGCAATGTATTCCGATATTTCACTTACCGTAAGATCGGAAAATATGCTTTACACCAATTCTTTCGCAGCCATTTCTGTCCTTATTAACGCTCTTACCACAGAAGCTGCAAGGCTTAACAAAAAAAGAGCCAAGGACTGGTTGCTTAAACTTAATGAAATTGAACAAGGCCGCCTCATCAACCAATAAGAGGAAATCATGAAAAGATTTATTCTTTTTCTATTGTTTATAGTCCCTGTCGCACAAGCCGGAATCACCGGTAAGCTGGCAGGAAGGGTTACGGACGCCATCACCGGTGAGCCGTTGATCGCAGCCACCATCGTAATAGAGGGAACAAAACTCGGAGCCTCGACCGATACGGACGGCAGATTTGTGATCCTGAATGTTCCTCCGGGAGTTTACAGGATAAAAATCACCTATGTCGGGTATGAGCATCTTACCTTCGAGGGAGTAAAGATTGTGGTTGATCAGACCACAACCATCGACTTCAAATTGAAACCTGTCTCCATGACAACTGACGAAGTGGTTGTTACCGCGAACACTCCTCTTATCCAAAAAGATCTGACAAGTTCCATCTCCGTGGTTGGACGGGACGAAATTGAATTGTTACCCGTCGGCAATTTTAGTGATCTGCTCGCACTGCAGGCAGGTGTGGTGGGAAGCGGAAACAATCTTCATATCAGAGGCGGGAGATCAAACGAAGTTGCATACATGATTGATGGCATGTATGTTACTGATCCGTTACTTGGTGGTCTGGCGACCCAAATCAATAATGATGCGATACAGGAGATGAGCCTTCTTTCAGGAACATTTAACGCGGAATACGGGAATGCACTCAGCGGAGTTGTAAACATTGTTACCCGGGATGGTGCTGACAAGTTTTCAGGAAAGCTGGAAGTGCGGTCTTCCAATTTTGGGGTTGAAAGATATTCAAAATTGAACGAATTGAGGATAAGCGGAAGTCTTGAAGGGGCTATAATTCCAAACGCACTTAGATTTTTCCTTTCAGGCGAGCAGTTGAATGAAGGAAGTTATCTTCCATTTGGATATAACAATGCCCAGTCATTTTTCACGAAACTGACTCTGACAGCAATTCCACAGTTCAGGTTGACAATCTCGAACAGAGGCAGCAGGGGGTTGAGACAGAGCTACAATCACGACTATAAATATATACCGGAGCAGTATTTAAAGAGACGGACCGACAGTTGGCAATCTGCATTGACTGCCACACATACTGTCAGCCAGTCATTGTTCTACGACATAAGATTCTCGTACTTCAATCAGGGATTTTATTCCGGACTTGACAAAGATACTTCGCAGTATCTCCCTGTAAGTTCAAGGGTTTATCAGTCAAATACAGGAAACGGTTTTGAGTTTTATGCACTTGCTGATCCGACCGTGCTTACGGACAGCAGGACGACCACACTTGATTTTAAAGGTGATGCGGTCTGGCAGATAAATAATAATAATGAAGTGAAGTTTGGTGCCCAGTTCAAGACTCATAACCTGATGCTCTACAGTATCGAGGACCCAAAGAGAAATTTCCCATATAAAAACAATTATACAACATCGCCCTTCGAGATTGCCACTTATGTACAGGACAAAATTGAACTTGCATATCTTGTCATCAACCTCGGACTCCGTTATGATTTTATGAATGCAAATGTGGAATTCAGGGCTAATCCTCTTGATCCTGCTTCGGTTGTAAAAGTTAAATCGCGTTCGCAGTTCAGTCCAAGAATAGGTATTGCCCATCCTATTTCCGATAAAACAAAGCTCCACTTCGCATACGGGCACTTCTTCCAGAATCCTGAGTATCAGTTCCTGTTCCAAAACAAACAATACGATATTCAGGTGAGAGAGCCGCTGTTTGGTCAGCCTGATCTGGATGCTCAACGCACCATTGCTTATGAAGTGGGTGTTTCGCATCAGTTCTCTGACCGGGCTGCCGTTTCAGTAACTGCATATTATAAAGATGTGACCGGATTGATTGGAACCCGCTACTTCTTCCCGTTTACCGAGGGAAGATATGTCGGTTATACCCTGTATGTGAACGAGGATTATGCCAATATGAAAGGTTTTGAAGTAAATCTTGACATCAGACCCGACAAATACTTCTCGGGCGGCTTGACTTACACATATTCAGTTGCAAAGGGAAGTGCTTCCTCAGAAACTGAGCAGTACCCCGGCACTTCTGAATCCACCCTCTTATATTATCTGGATTTCGATAAAACGCATGTAATTAACGGAACAGCATCATTCACCATACCGAATGGTGAAGGTCCAAAGGTGTTTGGATCACCCTGGTTTGAGAATATGGATTTCTCATTCATCTTTTCCTGGTCCTCTGGTTATCCATACACACCTTCAGGGAGAGATGTCGGTTTTGTTGTGAAGAATTCACTCAGACAGCCATCAACCTGGTCGATGGATCTGCTTATTGGAAAGGATGTGACGATATTCAATAATATCCGCCTTCGTCTTTTTGCCGAGATTCTTAATCTGACAGATAACAGGAACATCGTTTATGTTTATCCCGATACAGGGGAGCCCGACTTCACATATGTTGGTGGTCACTCGAAAGAATATATGGAAGATCCTTCAAACTACGGGGCACCGAGGCGAATCCGTCTTGGGGCGACTTTAAGATTTTAACTGAGGGAGATTGAACAATGAAATTTACAAAAGAAATGACATCAAAATTCATAAAACCGGAAAAAATGACGGAAATTGAAAGACAGAATAAATTGATGAGTAAAAACCCCATATTTTCGATGGCAGGAAAAGCAGTATTGATTTTTGTGTTCTTGTTACTTGCTACACCTCTGCTTAATTCTCAGTCAAAGAAGGCTAATGGAGGAGATAATTCGGTGCTCTCGATTCGCGACAGAGCAGGAGGTGTGCATAACGCTTCGGCTATCGGGCTCTTCTTCGAGAACAGAGGAAAGCTCTATCCGAGAAGGCTTTCACAGGGTCCCTCTGGTGAGTTTCCGATCAACAGCGGAAAACACTACATCTATAGAATGAATCCATATGTTGGTATTCCCGGAAATGTAATTCAGGGAAGATACACAACCAATGAGGAGTGGGAAGCTGCAGCCGGCTATCACAATAATGAAGGTGCCAGAATAGCATTCTCCGATAATCCTGCTTCGTGGCATCCTGTAAAGGGTTGGCCCGTGAAGGATGCAAACGGTAATCCGGTCTTCAAATCGGATCAGGATTCATATTGCGTTTATAACGATTCCAACAATACAAAGCAGATTCTCGGCATCACCCTTGCCCAAACGGGTTATGCGTATGGAGTTAAATTTGCTCAGAATCTCCTCTTTTTCAAGTATGATATCATTAACGATGGACCAAAAGACTACGACAGTCTTTATTTTACATTATATACTGATATCGATGTAGGTAATGTTTCGGGTGGTGACCCGGAGTATGCGGACGATAAAATAGACTTTGACAAAAACAACAATTTTGTCTGGTTCTATGATGACGGTATTTCTGCAGAATGGCCAAATGGAAAAACGGGTATGATGGGAGTTGCATTTCTACAGACTCCCAAAGTGAACGGGCGTGAACTGGGACTTACCGATTTCCATTATGCACTCTATGATGATGATGAACTCTCCGATCTCGACTCTGTTCTATTCGGTCGAATGACATCAGCACCATCGCTGTATAATTCAAATCTGAGAAACAAGTATTTCCACCTCGGAAACAACACCTCACTGAACTATGATGATGTTTCCACGATTCCTGCTTCCGGTCTCGATCTTTTGACCACTTTCTCATCAGGTCCATATTTCATTAAAAGGGGAGATACACTCTCGTTTTACACTGTTCTGGTGGCAGGAGAGAACTTGAATGAGTTGAAAACAGCCCTTGCTCAGGCACAGGTGATTCATTCGTTTAACTATGATATCGCAAAACCACCTGTGACTCCTAAACTTTCGGGTGTCCCAAGTGACAACAAAACCATGCTTTACTGGGATGATGCTGCAGAAAGGTCATTTGATTCATTTTCAGGTCAGTATGATTTCGAAGGTTACAGACTCTACAGAAGTATCGATAAAGGAATCCATTGGACAAAATTAGCCGAATTCGATGTACCAAATGAAATTGGTATAGACAAGGGCATTCAATACTCTTTTATCGACTCCACTGTCACTAACGGTTTTGAATACTGGTACACTATCACGGCTTACGACAGAGGTGATTCCCTTCTTGAGCCGCTCGAAAGTCCGCTCGGGAAGAATCTTGATCAGTTAAACATTGTCAGTCTTACCCCTGTCTCATCGGCTGCAGGCAGAACGCCGGTTACTCTTGATAATATCAGACAAATCGGAAAAGGCACTTCAAATTATGTATTCAATGTGACGCCGGTCGATGATGTAAAACTTGCTTCAGGCGAGTACAATGTCGGCTTCAATTATGTCAGCAGAACAGAAAGAGGCGTGCTGAAAACACAACTCGTACCGGTAATTACTGACTCGGCAAACACAAAACCGGAAAAATACGGTGTTTACTTCAAGTCGCCGACTGTATTCGATTTTGTTAATCTCACAACCGGTGAAGATATAAAAACTGACAACAGTTATGTTTGGACGAACCCGAATCAGGTAATTTCAGTACCCGGAACTGGTTTGAGGGTAAGAATAGTTACACCTCCCGGTACTGCTCCCGAGTATTTACCGAGAAAGGGTGACTTGCTTACGCTCAGTTTTGGTGTGTACGCCACAAAGGATAATGATACACTGATTAAGCCAAGACCGTTTTTGTTTGAGAAAACTCAGGCAACTTCTGATGGTATTGTATTCAGTATGACAAAACCCGGTGCCGTAAAATCCCTTTCGAAAATAGGCGGGACCGATATCTTTTCACTCGGTTTTTCACTTGAAAATGAAGTGAATCTGAAATCCACTCTATATTTCGTTGAAGTGAAAAACAGAGGATTCGGAACAGGTGGAGCGGGATTTGTTTCACTGGAGATAAAAGACACTTCAACAAATTCAGCAATAGTGAAGTTTGATACCGTTTACACTCTGTCAACATTTACATTTGGTGGTGTGAGAGGCAGAATAGAATTTAATCCTGCCAACCCTCCACAGGCGGGCAATCTTTATTCTCTGGAGACAGTAAAACCAAAGGCACCGACACTAAAAGACAAATATGCATTTACATTCAGAGCCCCTGTGGTAAATAACGAAGTCGCCAATACATCGTTGAACAAAATAAGAGTTGTACCAAATCCGTATGTGGTCTCATCATTGTATGAACCCGAGTTTGGTGAATTGCGGCGTGAACCGTTACGGCAGATACAATTCATCAATCTGCCACCTGAATGTACTATTCACATCTTCACCATTGATGCGGATCTGGTTAAAACCATTAACCATTCTTCATCCAACGGTACAGAGGTGTGGGATCTCCGTTCCGAAGGTGGAAGAGAGATTTCAGCCGGAATGTACATATATGTAGTAAAAACCAGCGGAGGCGAGTTCATCGACCGCTTCGCCGTAATCAAGTGATCAACGGAGCATAAAATGAAAAAACTGATATTTATCTCAATCTTAATGTCGTTTACACTCGCTGCGCAATATTCCAATCTTGGGACATCAGGTGCACAATTTCTGCAGATTCCACTTGGAGCAAGACAGGCGGCAATGGGTGGTGCTTCGATCGCTCTAACCGATGATGCCTCATCCATATTTTGGAATCCGGCAGGACTCTCAAGCGTTTCCAATGTTGACTTCCATTTCACGAATCTGAACTGGTTCGGGTTATTCGACCTGAACGCTGCAGCCGGAGCCTACAAACTTGGAGGTGATGCGGGTGTTTTGGGTGTTCATTTTATCTCTTTTTCAACAGGTAAAATAGAGATTACGACTGAAAAGAAACCAAACGGAACAGGACGGTTTTACGATGCACAGGATATTGCTCTTGGTTTGACTTATTCCCGGGCTATAACTGACAGGTTCAGAACCGGTATCACAGTCAAGTATGTATCTCAAAGAATCTGGAATGAGACAGCAACAGGTATAGCTTTCGACATCGGAACTCAATATACTCTCGATTTCCAAAATCTGACCATTGCAATGAGCATGACAAATTTTGGACCTGACATGAGATTTGACGGACCCGATCTGAATGTTACCTACTTGAGGGACGAGAACATACCGCTTTCGAGGCTTGCACCAGCAAAGCTGGGCACAGAGGATTTCTCGCTTCCGCTTCACTTTCAGGTTGGTATAGCGATGGACATCTTCAAAATTGATTTCGTTAAGATGCGTGCCGCCCTTGATGTAACACACCCGAATGACAACCTCGAAAGAGTAAATTTTGGTACCGAGATCTCGGTATTTGACAGGGTGTTTCTGAGAGGCGGTTACAGATATAATTATGATGATGAAAAGATAACTTTCGGAGCCGGAGCAAACCTGCCTTTGGGAGAATCTGTGGTTTCATTTGATTATGCTTATTCCATTTACGATATCCTTCCAAATGTACAGAGGATTTCCGTCGGGTTAAGATTTTAGAGTTTAAGCTACCCTGAGAGAATGAGATGAGAGGCGCTAAACGGTTGTTTTTGTTGGTGATAGCGTTTTCGCTTCAGTTATTCTCTCAGGGATATATCTGTGCTGTGGGTGGTGGTGGAGAGGGTGTAAATGACTGGAATCGCGAACCTTATTCATGGATAGTTCAGAAAGCTGATTCAGGTGCAGTTGTTGTACTTTCGGTAAATGACGAAACAACATGGATACCCGACTATTTCCGTTCACTGGGCTCCCGTTCCTCATACAATCTCAAAATAAACTCCAGAACATTAGCGAATACACAATCCGTTGCAGATTCAATTCTCGCAGCATCTGCTGTTTTTATCAAGGGTGGCGACCAGTACAATTACATAAATTACTGGAAAGGTACTCTTGTTGAATCTGCCATAAAGCAGGTTTATGCCCGGGGAGGAGTTGTAGCTGGCACTTCCGCAGGAGCAATGGTGCTCGGGAAATTTATACTCTCGGCGAGATATGGTTCGCTTTATCCCGATGATGCACTTGTAAATCCTTTCATACAGACTTCAAACATCGAAGATAACTTTCTCGGCCTGGTTCCGGATGTTATTTTTGATACTCATTTTATCGAAAGAGGACGGCAGGCGCGACTGGCATCTGTCCTTCTCAAACTTGGATTGCAGGGAATTCAAAATGTAACAGGCGTTGGTTTGGATGACAGAACCGCTTTTTGTATCTCACCCGATGGAAAAGGGGTGGTGATGGGAAGTGGTTCTGTTTCTATTTATCGGGCGGATTCCCTTACAAGACTCTGGTCGTCTGGAAATCTGTACGAACTCGAAAATCTTCACGCCCGGCAGCTTACCAAAAACTGGGTTTATGATCTTAACAGTAAAAATATCAGTTTTGTACCGGCCTCAGCAAAAGCATTTAATGCGACATTATCTGAAGTCCCGACAGGAGATGTGACATTGACGGGGAGTAACTGGATTGCAACTTCGTGGCTGGCTGCGCTGTCTGCATTTGTATCAAGGGCGAATACTCCGGATGTTTTGATTGTCTCATATCCTGCCTATGAGGCAAATGCAAATTCGATTCTTAACGAAGTTGCAGCTTCTGCACCCTTGGCTAAACTGATACTCTATACTCCAGGATCCGAGACTGATACTCTGGTCCATCAGAAAATACAGGGAGCTTCGGCATTCATTTTTGCCGGTGATGACCTTACAGCCATTAAAAACATCACTTCATCGACTTCTTTGGTTGGTAATCTGCTTCGACAAAAATTGATTAACTCAAGATGTCCATCTTTCTATTTCGGTGAAATGTCAAAACTTGCCTCGACTTCTTTTGCTGACAATTTGAACAGTGATCCGTATGCTGCGTACCGCGGTAAGATGACATTAAATGAGGGTTTTAGGGTTTTACCGGGATTTTCAACCCAGTCACTCACTTTTGCAAGCAGCGATTATTATGAAAACAGGATGGCATCTGTACTGTGGTCAATATTCAAAACGCAGATTCCATACGGTATTTACATCAACGGAAACGGCATAACAAAATTTATTAATGCTGATTCTTCAATTGTCTTTTCACGGTTTCCGTTCTTCCTGATTGATGCAAGGGAAGCAACACTGCGGGACTCATCGGTCTACAGGGCTTCGAGCAGTACCGGTCCGAGACAGGTGGTGGCGCTAAATTCATTTAGAATTTCAGCCTCCAACAACTACGGAAGGGGTTACAGCATTGCACAAAAAAGATTTGCCTCCGCTGATCCCACGGGTGTAAATCCTGAAGAAAACTACGGGATACAAGATAACTATGAAAAAGTCGACCTGAGGGTTACTGCCTTTCCTAATCCTTTCACTTATTCCACAAAAATCGTTTTTGAATTCGGGAGGGCAGGGGAAATGAAACTGGAATTGTTTGATATTCGCGGTTTGTTGATCAGGACTCTGTTCTGTGCAGATGTCACCGCCGGGCAACATTCTCTTTCTCTCCAAAGTGGAGGCTTGTCTTCCGGAATCTATTTTTTGCGCGCAACATTTGATGATGTGATAAAGACCATAAAACTGGTACTGCACAAATAACCACACAGTAAAATCTTTCCGTTTTCCTCTCTTATTGGGTGGAATTAGTTATATTTCACTGTACCTTAATTAATAATTTGGACGCAAAAATGGATAACAAAACAATAAAATTCGAAAAAGAAGTCGAAGTGCTTGATTTGATTTTTCAGGATATGGTGGAGGCAATCCACCTAAAACCCGATGGAAATGACATCGAAGATCTGAGACTATATGTTGACAATATTTATGCAACTCTCAACACTACTGCCTTGAGAGTTAATGAGATCAAAAAACAACTCGAAAAAGATGCGAAATTGATCCTTGAGACATGGAATCCACCTGCCTAAAGGTTGTAATTTAGAAAAAAACCGGATTGGAAATTCCCAGTCCGGTTTTTTTATGCAGTCAATTAACAATCAGTCCGGTTTACTTCTGTAGCACTACTTTTTTAACAAACGACCTTCCTTCAACTCTGACCGACAGGAAATAGATACCCGATGGATTACCTGAAAGATCGAAGTACTCTTTTGAAATGCCGGGATAAATTACTTTTTCAGATGATAAAATCTTTTTTCCGCTGATATCATACAACTCAAAAAGAATACCTGTCGTATTCTGATTATTGATGGTGATGGAGAATGCTGGATTAAATGGATTGGGGAAAACACCGGAAATTCTAAGTGAACTCAAATCCGGAGAACCATCTGCCACAGATAACGGAGGTGAAAGTGTCAGTTTGATCGAATTATTGCTGAACTTTTGAATCCCGCCGGGGGTCGAAGCGACAATCCGTACATAAAAATCTCCCGGGGGGATGGAATCGATAATAATAGAGGAATCCACTACAGCAGGCGAAACATAGAAAAGTGATTCAAACAGTGAATCAAGTGCAAATTCCACATTGTATCTGATGTTCTCGAGAGGATTCAGTGTCGAAGATTTCTCCCACCTGATATTAATGTTTTGGTTGGTTACCGATCCCTCATCGGTTAGCATTTTAAACGATTTTAACGGAAGTCGATTCACCGATTTCCTTAAAACAACGGAAGTATCAGCGTTGGCAGAATCACCAAAAGCGTAATTCCAATAGCCTTTGTCTTCATGCAGGAAAAGTTTGAAAACAGCAGTCAAGTACTTTTGGGAAAGATAAATTTGGAGGTTTCTGTTAATATATCCACCTATGTCAGTCCAATCCCAAATATTAGTATCCATAAATTTCGTGTGGTTACCACCATTGATGGTGAGAAGTGCCTTATTGTCAGGTGTATTCTCATACATTGGAATCTGAGTTGTTGCGGGAGGAGTGATTCCGTCGTTTTGTGAGGAGATCAGGTAGATTATTGATTTGGTTGAATTAATGGTCGAAATAATTGACGGTACAGTTTCGGCAGCGGCAAACGGTGCAGAAATCGTTATAGTCGAGTCATAGATTGTGGACAGCAGAGAGGCGCCGCCTCCCATTGAATGTCCTGAGACACCCGTTTTTGAAGTGTCGGCGAGTTTGTAAAATCTGTTCCCTGTGGCTGTGGACGATGATTTGATGAAATTCAGACAGAAGATAAGGTCTTTTCCGAGTTCTCCGTGTTGTGTGTCTGTAAACTGAGGAGCAATAACGATGAATCCGTGAGAGGCGAGTTGTCGGAATAGTGAGAAGTAGTAGTTTGTCTGCATGAAAAAGCCGTGTCCAAATGCCACTATTGGCCAGGGTCCGTTAACAGTGTCGATCTGGCTGTTTTCACCGTCTGAAAAGGAGGGGTAATAAATTCTGCAGTTCATATTCCTCCCCTCACGGGAAATGGTCTGACTAAACCACCCTTGAGGGTACCGACCTCTTGCACCCGGATCAATCTGAGAATATGATATCGAGGTGAGTATGAAAATAAAAATAAAAAGCTGGATAACTCTGAGCATAAAACCCGGCATTTCCGATTGTGACTTTATAAGTTCACAATCGATGAAAGAATAAAAATCTTAACGCAAGATAATTGTTATTTCAGAGTTATCCAACTTTTCAATTCCCGTTACTTTTTACCGGTAAAGCGGGTTCCTGTTTCATTCAGGTTTTTTGAATATTTTTCAGGATCTTTTGCGAATTTGGCATCACAGCCTGCGCAGCAGAAACCGTAAGCTTTTCCGTTGTAGACCTCAAGTTTTACTTTAGGATTAACCTTGTTTCCCATAACGGGGCAAACGGTATTCCACGGAGTGGTGGGCACTTCTGCCGTTTTTGCTATTGTTGAATCACAGCAGTCCGATTTTTCTTCAGTACATGCTTTCGATTTTGTTGTGTCAGGTTTTTCCTGAGCAAGGGTTAATCCGCTAACGGTCAGGAATACGAACAATACGAGAAATAATTGCTTTTTCATGATAATACTTTCATTTAGTTGAATTAAAATACACTTAACCGGATACCGGCATAGAATTTTCTTCCTGAAACTGGACCCCAGACCATCGAAGCGTCGAAATATTTTCCAAACGGATCATCTGAAGCTATTACAGGATTTGCCTGCTTGAAGTCTGTTATATTTTCAGCACCGACATAGAGTTCGAAGATATCAAACTTTTTGCTGATTTGTGCGTTGATGTTTACAAATGCATCGAATGTTTCAGGTCTTTGATACTGTGAAGGATTGGTGGAGGTCGAAGGAATTCTTCCGGGTCCGTTCACCAAAAAACTTGCGTCAAAAACCCATCCACGCCCCGGAGTTGAATATGAGACCGTGGTTAGCACTTTATACCTGCTGTGCAGAGGAACTATATTCAGGGTACCGTTATAGGTGGTTCTCACATCGGTATACCTGTAAGCAGCCGATATATCGAGGCGGGGGAGCACTTCGTATGCAAGCTCCACCTGATAACTGTTTGAGAATGAGGAGCCATTCAAATCATAAAACAGAATGCTCGAAGGATCGGTATCGATATCTGTGACCACCTGTTTGATGAAGTCGGTTCTGTAGTAGTCAAGGGTCACCCTCAACTCTCTTCCCGATAACATGAAGTAGCGGGTGAAATTCAGTCCGTAGTTGTATGCTTCTTCGTATGAGTTGGTGTTATTAAGTACAAAATTTCTTGAACTGGCGAGATAACTCATATTGTTTGCATAGATGTTTACCGCCCTGTAACCTTTTCCTGCAGATGCACGAACTGAGGTGTTTTCGTCAAAATTGTACTTAATATGGATTCTCGGAGTTACGAGAGTACCAAAAAGGTTGTGAAAATCGACTCTTACTCCGGGTACTATGGAGAGAAGATTGTCAGGCGAGAAGTTGTACTCGAGGAATACACCAGGTACTGATTCTTTTTTCGTTGAACCGGATGCATTAAGCGACTCATCAATTTGATCGTGTGTATAGCTCAATCCGGTTATTACCGAATGAATATTGTCGATAGAACGCATTTCGAAAATCAGTTTCGAGAAAAAGATTTTTTGCGACGCATCATACTTTCTCTCTCCAAACAGAGTATTCTGGTCGTGGGAATGTGCATCAAGCATTAAACCAAGACTTATGTATGGCTCTGCAGAGAAAACATAACCGGTCTTTGAGTAGAAATCGAAGTGTCTTGAGTCGATGTCAATTTTATACTGTTTTCCCGAAAGCATCGGAAACATTTGTCCGCCCGTTCGCTTTTCCGAAAGGTAGTGAATACCGAACTGTGATTCCAAGCCAAAATTGGTATGAATTTTCCACCTGTTCATCACATTGTATTGTATGGTTTTTGGGTCATCTGTGAATGAATCAAAATTGTCATCCACCATTTTCGATACAAAGTTGGAATGGGCGAGGAAAATTGTGCTGACATGGTCATTCAGTTCTATTGCAGCATTTGCGTTAATGTCTGTCTTGTAGTGCGAACTTTGGAAGGCGTTGAAGTAGTACCTCTCAGCGTCGGTTGCACTCTTATAACCGACATTAATCTGTCCTGTGATCGATTCATATCCGTTCACAACCGATGCAGATCCTTTCGAAACGCTGATCTGTGATATCCAGGGTCCGGGTACAAAACCAAGTCCAAATGAATTTCCGATACCATTCATTGAAGGGATGTTTTCGAAGAGCATTTGGGTATATGCACCGGCAAGTCCAAGTAACTGTATCTGACGGGCTCCCGAGACTGCATCCTGATACTGCACATCAACCGAGGCATTGGTAGTAAAACTTTCGCCAAGGTTACAGCAGGCAGCTTTCAGAAGTTCTTTACCGGTAATAATCTCGACCTGAGCCGGTTCAAGGTCATCCATAAAGCGTGAAGATCTCTCGGCAGAAATAAGAACTTCCTTAAGTTGGGCATTGAGGGTGAGAACAATCTCGATGGAGTCCTTGCTGCCGGAAACCTCGATTGTATCGGCGACATATCCGGTATAACTCACAACCAGCAAAGCACTTTTACCTGCGGGCTTTTTGACTGAGAAAAAACCGTTGATGTCGGTAACCGTTCCGATTTTGGTATCCTTCCAAAACAGATTGGCTGAAACAAGGGGGACTTTTTTGTTTTGTTGATCGAGTTCGTAAACAAAACCTTTGAGATTCTGTGCAATGGTAACTGCACTTAACAGAATCAACATTTGTAATAAAAATTTAAATTTCATTTTAAACCTCTTCTCTTTAGGAGAAATCAATAATTGTAGAGTTGTTGACAGTCCTTAATTGCCATGAGTAATGGAGCAATACCGGGAGCAGTCTATTGACAAGCGTTTAGCTTAGAGGTAAGGCTATTTTTAGTTGGTGTATCGAGGTTAAAAGGGATTTACCGAATGAAGGGGGAGGAAGGTCGTCTGTATTCCTGAGAATCTGAGTAATTTCCTGCTCACTGGTAAGGTCAGAAGAGACTGTAACCGCATCAAATTCACATATAAAGAGATTTGACAGGTTAAATACAGAAACATCGTATGAAATTTTGTGCAAATCGACTTTTTCGAAGCAGCAAGACTCACCGTCAAGTGACTTAATCGTTTCGCACTGACTAAAATCCGACTTATTTTCATCAGGATTTTCATCACAACAAGATTCAGGTGCGGGAACCTCGGCGGTCTCCTCACACATTTCACATCCAAATAGTGTACTTACGCCCGAAGATTCACAAGTATGAATAACAACGGGGAAACCTGTTGCGGACAGGAAAAATACAAAAATCAGAATGGAAATAAGAAATTTTCTTTTCATACCCCCAAATGTAATGAGATATTTGCTACTAACAAATGCTTTTTTCGTTCTCCAAAAACTATTTCAGTCGATTTCATGAGTATTAAATGAAATAAATGTAGATTGCAATTTGATAAAATGCAGATTAATCGCGCTTTTTTAACGGAAACTGATTATTTTTCCTGATCATTTAATCATGAATTTCACTCTAACAATTTTTTAATCATAGTTATTCAATCGGATCAGATATGAAAACAAAATTACTCATTCTCATCAACTCTCTTTTATTAATAGTCTTTTTGACCGGTTGTTCAACCCCGGTTGAAGCTGTTAAAGATGACTCGACACCTCCGGCAAACTACAAACCACTTTATGTTAGTGGAATAAGCCGAATAAGCGAAATGAATGCACAAAATCCTTCTCTCACGGTGAGTCGTGTCGATGCATCTCAAGCTGATTTGATCTCCATCTACATGAATATCCTGAATTCTGATGGAATAATGCTAACCAATGCACTCGAAGGTGAGTGGTTAAAAAAGTGGTGCAGTGTTACTGAAGAAGTGAATGGTAAAACCTTTAAGATTGATGATTTTAAGCTTGCCGAGATTCCGGGTGCGATTGTTGAGTCGATCGCAGTATCGCTGGTGATGGATCACAGTGGATCAATCGGGGAAGATCGCGCAAATATCATTCAAGCTGCCGCGGCAGATCTGATAAAAATTAAAAACAAGGATGACGCTGTTTCCATCGTTAAATACGACGACAAGGCGGTTGTGGAGGTTCCTTTAACAACTGAGGCTTCAATTCTTCTAAACAAACTCACTCCCTCCGGTTTGACAGGTTATGGAGGAAAATCATCTCTCGTAAAAGCCATAATGACAGGAATTGACGCTGTAAAGAATGCGCCTGTCAAGAGTAAGATAGTGATTGTCTATACCGATGGAACTGAAGGTTCGAATTTCCTTGACAGCCTTATCGAATACGCTCTTGATAATGATGTAATTATCTGTGCTATCGATTTTGGAAGGGATGTGAATGAGAATTTTCTGAAAGAACTGGCAGTCTCAACCGGGGGAACATATAATCACATGTATCTTTCTTCCGAGTTCAGCAGAGTCTACGCGGATATATACAGCCGGTTGCGGCATGCCTACATCCTTCAGTACAGACCCGTTGAGTATGGTCAACATACCGTCAGTATCAAATTCTGCATGCCACAGTATGAGATAGAAACATTTGCCAATTTTAACAATACCCCCGAAGCAAATGTACCGGTTTTGCTTAACATCAATTTTGAATTCAACAAATATGATCTTAAAGCATCCTCGGAGCGGGCTCTTCAGACTGTTGTTGATCTTCTTGTCAGGAACCCGCTTTTTGATATTGAAATTCATGGCCACACAGATAATGTCGGGGACAAAAGCTATAATCTGAAACTTTCGCAACAGCGGGCTGATGCTGTCAAGACGGAACTTATCAAAAGAGGAATTGACGGTAACAGGATAAAAGCGATCGGGTTCGGCGACACAAAGCCCGTTGCCGACAACAAGACGGAAGAAGGCAGAGCTGAGAACAGAAGAACAGAGTTTATCATAATTCAAAAATGAACAAACATGAATCTTTACGATATTTTGACACAAGAAAACCAAAGAAAAGGAGAGAAAAATGATGGTTGACGAATTCTATCGTGAATTTGAAAATGAATTCAAAGGAACAAGGAAAGTGCTCGAAAATCTTGATTTTGGCAAATTGGATTACAAACCTCATCCAAGATCTTTTTCAATGAAGCACCTTGCCTTGCATCTTGCTAACATTTCATATTGGGGTTTATTGACTCTGACCACGAATGAATATCATTTAAAAGATTCCGAAGTCAATCCTGACTTTGATGTCCCTGTGGATAAGGAAGAGATGCTCGGTAAGTTTGATGAAAATGTGAGAAAATTTCTCGAGGTACTCCGTGGAATGACAGTAGACCAGATGAATGAAATGTGGACTCTCTATTACAATGGCAAACCGTTTTTTGGAGAGCCAAGGCACTCGGTTCTGAGGTCCTCGGTGATGAACCATATGATTCATCACAGAGGGCAATTGACCGTTTATTTGCGGATGAATGATCTTAAAGTACCGGGATTGTACGGTCCCAGTGCTGACGACAAGAAGTGATATCCCGGCAGATCCATCAGCTCATGACTATTTGAGCAGACTGATTTTTTTGATTGATCTTCCAACCGGTGTGTTCAGAACGACGAAATAGACTCCTGATGAAAAACCGGTGGCTTCAAACCCGATTTTGTAATGACCCGCAGCTTTATGACCGCTTTCTAGTGATTTAATAAATTCACCTGAGGCATTATATACACTGAGGTTAACATCTGTTGCCTCAGGTATTGAATAGGAAATCACTGTCGAGGGGTTAAATGGATTCGGGTAATTGTCGTAAAGTGTTACCGTTGAAGGAAGATATCCTGCCTCATCTTCTTTTATGCCGACAGGAAATTGGAGTGGTCGTCTGCTGCTTCCGGTATTAACCACTTCTTTCGTAATATCATCCTGAACAATGGCTACGGAATATTGATTTGTATCTTTCCACGCAGATTCGAATTTATATCTCCAGGTAAACTCATAGATACCTTTTGAGGTCGGGAAAAGCTCTCCAGAAGAATTTGGGACCGATTTTCTAAATACATGAGGAAAATACTTCTCTCCATTCGTACCGGGTGCAGTTGTGAAATTAACCGGGTGTTCAACCGCATAAAGTCTTAACTTCCATGTACCTGCCGGGAGGTTCGACAGTAAATATGCCTTAACTTTAACTTCAATTGAATCGGCAGAAATTCGGGACTGGCTGACCTCAAGTCCAAGCGGGGAGGCGACCGCCATTCTGGTCTTGTATGCTCCCGACAGGTTTGAGGATGAGAAGGGCCAGACATCCACAATTATTCCATCGACATTCAACCAGGGTGTCGCATTCACATTCCCTTTCATAAATTGAATCCGATCTCTGTTTTGCTGAATATTGTGCTGATACATCGGATCGCTGACCCCGGGCCACCATGCATGATAAGTTACACCAGTCAAGGAGTCTTTCATTGTCTCCATGTATGAATTCAGGGCGGGGTTACTCTGTGCACAGGGACCACAGGAGGCATTCGTCACTTCCTCATAAAGGGGGTAGCGTCTGAATCCGGAAGTAATATTTTCCGTGATATGTGTATCAAACTGAGCGGAAAGGGGAAATACCAGGGTCATGAAGAGGAGAAAAAATTTGAAAATATTTTGCATCGAGCACCGGAAATATGAATTGGGGGAATAAGTATTAATTAAATTTATATCTTGAAATTACAAAAAATTTGAGAGATCAGAAAGCAACATGAGCAGAAAACTTGAGATCGATTCACACTATATTCATCGCACAACCCTGTTTTCAATGTTTGGAAGTGATGGTGGTGGCGTCGTTTTTTTAGGTGACAGTATAACAGAAATGTGTGAGTGGCAGGAATTTTTTCCCGAAATCAGAATTATAAACAGGGGAATATCGGGTGACAGTACCGCCGGAGTATTGAACCGGCTGGATCAGATTACCGGATTGAATCCTGAAAAAATATTTTTAACCATTGGTGTGAACGATTTGCAGAGGCATTACCCGAAGGACGAAGTGATTTCCAACATCAGGGAAATTATTTTACAACTTACCGGTTTCACAGGTGCAATAATTTTTCTTCAATCGATACTTCCTGTCAGGGAAATGATGCTTCAAACTGGAATAAAAAACAGTACAATTGATGAAGTAAATGCTTCACTTGCAGTGATGGCGGAAGAATTAAATGTTCAGTTTTTAGACAATAACGCTCTTTTAAAGGACATTTCAGGCAACCTGTCACTTGATTTTACATCAGACGGGCTTCATCTGAACGGTTATGCCTACTCCCGCTGGGCAGAGAATATCAGGGAAAAAGTAATTGGGTAAAGACATCCATTAACTTTGAAAAAGGTTGCCTTTCTAACTATATTAGAAGTTTAAATTATTTAATTTTATGGACATAAGTTGGTTAAGTACATTTTTATTACCGGCGGGGTAGTATCCTCGATTGGTAAAGGAATAACAGCCGCATCGTTGGGATTGTTACTGAAACAGCGTGGCTACCGGGTAACAATCCAGAAATTTGATCCGTACATCAATGTGGATCCGGGAACGATGAATCCATTTCAGCACGGTGAAGTGTATGTAACCGAAGATGGTGCTGAAACGGACCTCGATCTGGGGCATTATGAGCGATTTCTCGGATTGAATATGAACCGTGCAAATAATACCACCACCGGACAGATTTACTATGATGTTATCAACAGAGAGAGACAGGGTGAATACCTTGGAGCTACTGTTCAGGTAATACCGCACATCACAGATGAGATTAAAAGACGGATGTGTAAGCTTGGTGAATCAGGTGAATATGACATAATAATTACCGAGATTGGCGGGACAATCGGCGATATAGAAAGCCTTCCGTTTATCGAAGCGGTCAGACAATTGCTTCATGAGTTTGGTAAAAAGAATGCCCTGACCATCCATGTTACTTATGTGCCATATATTCGTTCTGCTGCCGAGGTAAAAACCAAGCCCACACAGCATTCCGTAAAAGCCCTTCTGGAACTCGGGATCCAACCGGACCTTCTTGTATGCCGATCCGAGAAGAATCTTTCACTCGAGATAAGAGCCAAGATTGCTTCATTTTGTAATGTGGAAAGTTCTTCGGTTTTCTCGACTCAGGATTGCGACACAATCTACGAAGTGCCTCTGATTCTGCATCAGGAGAAAATGGACCTTGTGGTACTGAAAAAGTTCAGGTTGCAGGATACGAAAATTGAACTCGGGCAATGGAAGAAATTCGTAAATAAGATTAAAAATCCTGACCGTACAATAGAAATTGCTATTAGTGGCAAGTACATCGACTATCATGATGCTTATAAAAGCATAATGGAATCATTCGTACATGCGGGTGCAGAAAACGGTGTAAAAGTCAAAATCAGATGGGTAAACGCAGAAGACTGCGAAACAGGTGATTTGAATGAGTTGTTCTCCGGTATAAGTGGAATTCTGGTTCCCGGAGGATTTGGCATCCGGGGAATTGAGGGAAAAATAAAGACCATCAATTACGCCCGAAAAAACAACATTCCATTTTTCGGAATTTGTCTCGGCATGCAATGTGCGGTAATTGAATTTGCAAGATCAGAGTGCAAACTGCCAAAAGCAAACAGTTCTGAAATCAAGAAAGGCAACTACTCGGTTATTGACCTTATGCCGGGTCAAAAAGGAATTAAAAACCTCGGTGGTTCAATGAGACTCGGTTCTTATAATTGCGTCATTAAAGAAGGCACCAAGGCAGCCGAGGCATACGGTGTCAGCGATATCTGGGAAAGACACCGTCACAGATATGAGGTAAACAACGATTTTCGGGGTGTGTTGGAGAATGCAGGGTTGATAATAAGCGGTACCTCACCCGATGGTTTACTTGTTGAAATGATTGAATTGAAGGACCACCCGTGGTTTGTAGCTTGCCAGTTCCATCCTGAATTGAAGAGCCGGGCGACCAAGGCTCATCCTCTGTTCCGGGAGTTTGTGAAGGCAAGCAAGATTTATTCCCTCACAAACTGACATTATATGGCAAAGCTGAAACTGGCAATTTTTGTTTCAGGCAGGGGATCGAACCTTCAGTCAATCGTGAACAGCGACTCGTTAACTGATTTAGTTGAAACAAGTTATGTCATTAGTGACAAACCTGATTGTAAGGCATTTGAGTTTGCTCAGGCAAGAGGGATTAAGACCCTGACTGTTGGAACGCACGCCTCAGGTTTTGATGAAATTGCAGAAATATTAATTGCAAAGGGTATTGGTCTTGTTGTACTCGCGGGTTTTCTGAAACTTGTTCCTCCCGGGTTTGTGTCAAAGTTTGAAAATCGGATAATAAATATCCACCCGGCACTTCTTCCGTCTTTTGGCGGAAAGGGGATGTACGGACATTTTGTACATGAGGCTGTGTTTGAATCAGGCGCCAGGATATCGGGACCTACGGTACATTTTGTAAACAATGAATATGACAAGGGATATATAATTGCCCAATCCGCAGTAGATATATCCATGGTGAATTCTCCTGATGAGATAGCAAAAAAAGTGCTGGTCGCGGAGCATAAACTGCTTCCAGAAACAGTTGCACTTTTTGCAAAACAAAGGATAAGGATTGTGGAAGGCAGAGTAAGAATCATCTGAATTTGTTCCACTGTCAGTTAAACTACAGAAAGAAGAAAATTGAAGAAATATGCTCTTGTCTCACTGACGGATAAAACCGGTTGTGTCGAACTGGCATCCGGTTTGTCAGGTTTGGGATATACAATCGTTTCAACAGGAAACACAGCACGGCTGTTGAGGGAGTCGAAAGTCGAATGTGTTGAAATCAGTGATTTTACGGGATTCCCCGAAATTCTGGGAGGAAGGGTAAAGACTCTTAATCCAAAAGTATTCGGCGGAATTCTGGCGAGAAGAGATAACAGCGATGACCTTGCCGAGATGGCACTTCACGGAATTGAAGATATTGATGTGGTGGTTGTAAATCTGTACAATTTTTCAGAGGCAGCTTCAAAAGTCGACTCATCAATACCTGAACTTGTTGAAAAGATAGATATTGGCGGAGTTTCACTGATAAGGGCTGCAGCAAAGAATTTTAAATTTGTTTCGATACTCACAGCTCCTCATCAATACGGCGAGTTTCTTGAAAGAGCGGAAAAAGGAGAAATTGATGAATCTTACCGGCAGTTTTTAGCCATTGAAGCTTTCAAAGTTACAGCGCAATATGATTCACTTATCTCCTCAACTCTTGAAAGGAGAACTACCGATGAAACAGGAACACTTTCGATATTCGAACCCGAGCGACGGGTATTAAGATATGGTGAGAATCCTCACCAAAAGGGATATTTTTTCGGTGACTTCAACGAACACTTTGAACAGCTCATCGGCAAAGAGCTCTCGTACAACAATATACTTGACCTCTCGGCAGCTTCAGAACTCGTCTCAGAACTTGACGGAGTCGTGTGTGCAATTATAAAACACAGTAATCCCTGTGGAGTCGGTACAGGTGAAAACTCATTGGATGCTTACACGAAAGCTTTGTCGTGTGATCCGGTCTCTGCTTTCGGAGGAATAGTGGTATTTAACAGTCCCATTGATGCCGGGACAGCGGAAAAATTAAACGAGATTTTTCTTGAACTTGTGGTCGCACCTTCATTCACGGAAGATGCCATCGAGATTTTGAACAGAAAAAAACAAAGAAGGGTGCTTCTTCAGAAGAAAAAAGTGGATATTCCCTTCGTCATCAGAAATGCTGCAGGGGGCTACCTCGTTCAGGAAAAGGATTCATACCGGGGTGAGCTCGAGAATTTTGAAACAGTAACAAAAAAAATGCCTGAGAAAGAGGCTGCAAAGGATATCCTTTTAGCCTGGAAAATTTGTGCAAATGTAAAATCGAATGCCATAGTTTTAGTCAAGGATGGCAGGTCAATCGGAATTGGTGCCGGACAGGTTTCCAGAGTGGATTCAGTAAAGATTGCTATCAGAAAAGCTGAAGAGTTCGGATTTGATATCAAAGGAGCAATTGCAGCATCAGACGCATTTTTCCCGTTTGAGGACGGAGTGAATCTTCTTGCTGAGGCAGGAATTACTGTTATCGTACAACCCGGGGGGTCGGTACGCGACAAAGAGAGTATAGAAGCTGCTGACAGGCATGCGATCTCTATGATATTTACAAAAGTCAGACACTTTAAACACTGAGGTTTCTTAGATGGGATTATTGGATTTTTTAGCAAATGATATAGCAATCGACCTTGGGACAGCGAATACACTTATTCATGTCAAAGGTAAAGGAATCGTGTTAAACGAGCCCTCGATCGTGGCTTACGACCGCAATACAAGGAAAATCATCGCCCTTGGAAATAAAGCCAAAGAGATGATGGGCAGAGAGCACCGGGAAATTGCGGTAACAAGACCCATGAAAGACGGTGTAATCGCCGATTTCGAAATTGCCGAGGGCATGATCCGTGCTTTTATCAAAAAAGTGAATTCAGGTATTGTTTCTGCCAGAAAGGTAGTTATAGCGGTTCCGAGTGGAGTGACCGAAGTTGAAAAAAGGGCTGTCAGGGACAGTGCTGAACATGCAGGGGCAAAAGAAGTTCACCTTATTTCCGAACCAATGTCCGCTGCCATCGGTATTGGAATTGATGTCTCCAGACCTGAAGGTAACATGGTTATCGACATTGGTGGAGGAACAACGGAAATTGCTGTAATCGCCCTTTCCGGTATCGTGGTTGAAGAATCAATCAAAGTTGCCGGTGATGAAATGAATGAGGCAATTGTGAGTTTCTTCAGGAGGAATTACAATATTCTGATTGGTGAAAGGACTGCTGAAGCTATAAAGTGCCAGGTCGGCTCAGCGATGGCATTACCGGAAGAACTTACAATCGAAGTGAAGGGACGGGATCTTGTAGGCGGTGTTCCAAAGAAAGTTGAAGTTTCGTCTGTGGAAATCAGGGATGCCCTGGAGGGACCTGTAGTTCAGATTCTTGAGGCAGTCAGGAGATTGCTCGAGAGAACAGGTGCCGAACATTCAGCGGATATTCACAGCTCCGGAATTATGCTGTCAGGTGGTGGCGCACTACTGAAAGGTCTTGATAAAAGAATAAGACTGGAGACAAATCTGCCCGTTCACATTGCAGAGGAACCTCTGACTGCCGTGGTTCGGGGTGCCGGAAGAGTTATTGATAATCTAAATGGATATTCTGCAGTTTTGATAAGGCACCGTCGCTATTAGAATGAGAGAATTTTTCCATTCACTTTTTCAATCTTTCAAGTCTTATCTAATCCTGATAATTCTCATAATCATTTCATTTTTTCTGATGTCGTTAAGTGAATCTGAATCGACTCAAAAGCTGAGGGCACTTGCGTTGTCCACTTTTTCGCGAGTTTCAGGAGTATTCGGGTATGTAAATTTCATCACTGATCTCCGTTCAGACAATGAAGAACTCAGAAGAAGAAATGCTGAACTGATGCTCGAAAACAATCAGTTGCGGGAGTTCGGTCTGGAAAACAGTGAATTGAGAGAAATGCTTGCCTTCCAGGATACCAGCTCATATGAACTGATTGCTTCAGAAGTAATTTCCAAATCATACCTTGCCGATCAGGTCAATTTTACAATCAACAAAGGCACTAAAGATTCCGTAAAACCCGGGATGCCTGTCATATCGCACAACGGACTTCTTGGAATCGTCTACACTTCTACGGAAAACTATTCGATCGTAAGAACTTATAAAAATGTAAATCTGAAAATTATCGTGAAATTGTTGAATTCGGGAACCCCCGGTATCCTGAAATGGAACGGAACCGAGCTGATAATGCAAGGGATTCCAAAAACATTGCAGTTGAAAAAAGGGGAGAGAATCATCACTTCTGAAATCAGTTCCTTGATCGGGATAAATCTTCCCGTTGGTGAAGTGGTTAAGATTCTGAATCCCGAAAGCGGTTTGTTTAACGATATTCTCATCGAACCGTATGTTGATCTGAACAGTACCCTTAATGTGTTTGTGATGCGTATGGTGCAGAGTAAAAAAGTTGACAATTACGAACTGAATTATCTGAAGACGAAATGACAAACAACAAATATTTCAAATACCTTCTTCCGGTTTTATATCTGATTCCGCTTCTGTTTGTACAAGTCGTTTTCGTTCCACTTATTTCAATTGAAACGATAGTTCCTGACCTTATACTTATTCTTGTTGTTTACTATGCGGTGAAACAGGGACAGATACCGGGTACCGTGTTTGGATTTGGTGCCGGACTGATATTTGACCTTGTCACAGGAAATTTACTTGGAAGTGCTGCTCTTGCCAAAACTGTCGCAGGATTCGTTGCCGGTTATTTCAGTACAAACAGAATGGACATTAATTTAAAGTCCTACAGGTTTATATTTATAATTCTGCTTGCAGCCTTCATCAACTCTTCAACTTTCGCTCTGGTAACAAATTTCGACCTGAATAATAATCTTCTTAAACTTATTTTTGAGCAGGGAATTACTCCCGCACTTTACACAGGATTCATAAGCGCAATTTGGATCTTTGCAACTCCAACAAAAAAAGGTGACTGGCTGGAATGACACTACTTTCCTCTACAAGAAAGACTGTGCTCGCTTCCATAATACTGGGTCTTTTTCTTGTTTACGGTTTAAAGCTATTTCAGATGCAAATAGTTTTCAACAGTAAATTTGAAAACAAATCTACCGACAACAGTATTAAAGCGATTGAACAGATGCCCCTGAGGGGTGTTCTTTATGACCGTAATTTTAGATTGCTTGTTGACAATGTGCCGTCGTACACTGTGAGAATTACTCCATACGAATATGACACCACAAAAAATTCGATGCTTGAATCGCTCCTCCAACTCCCCAAAGACACTATTTCACGGATACTTCTTAAGCACAAAAAATACGGGAAGTATCAGCCTGTCCGCATTAAAAAGGGGGCTACATTTCAGGAAATCGGGTGGTTGGAAGAGAATTCTGAACGGTTCCCGGGAGTCGATTACATAATTGAAATAAAACGGGGCTACACGAATATTTTTGGCGCATCCCATGTTCTCGGTTATCTAAAAGAGACAAATGACAATGATCTAAAAAAAGACAGCTTTTATACTCTTGGTGATAACATCGGCATGAATGGTATCGAAAAGAGCTATGAAACCTACCTTCGCGGTGAAAAGGGATACAACTATATTCTGGTAAACGCATCGAGGAAGAAAATTGCGAGGTTTAAGGAAGGAAATGCTGATAAGCCTTCAATAAAGGGTAAAGACCTTGTGCTTTCGCTTGATTCCGCAGCACAGCTTACAGCCGAAAAGGTGATGCACGGCAGGAGCGGAGCAATTGTTGCCATAGAACCATCTTCCGGTGAGATACTGGCGTTTTCAAGTTCACCCGGATACGATCTTTCAAAATTTTCGGATATTACTCCTGCAGATTACATGAGGGAGCTGGTAACAAACCCGCTGAAGCCGCAGTTTAACAGAGCAACCATGTCAACCCATTCTCCCGGTTCAACATTTAAAGTACTGGTAGCATTATGTGCATTGGAACTCGGTGTATTAAACGAAAACAGCACGATTTACTGTCCCGGCTCGTTCACCTATGGAAACAGAACATTTAAATGTCACGGTGCTCATGGTGCCACTACAGTTTACAGGGCACTTGAGGGATCATGCAATGTCTTCTTCTACAAATTGATCTTTGAAATTGGAGTGGACCGGCTGAATGAATTTGCAAAGAAATTCCGGATAGGGACAAAGACAGGAATTGATCTTCTTGAAGAGTCAAAAGGTTTGATTCCTTCCAGTCAGTATTATGAAAAAATATATGGAAAAGGCTGGCCCAAAGGTATTTTAGTGAGTGTTGGCATTGGACAGGGTGAGGTAAGTATGACACCATTGCAACTCGCTCTGATGACCGCCCTGGTTGCAAACAACGGCAAGTCGTTCGTTCCTCATCTCGTTAAAGGTTATCTTGACGAGAAAAGGAACTTTGTTCCTTTCCGGTTTGAAGAAATAAATACCGGAGTCAACGAGAATAATGTCAGGATTATCAAAAAAGGGATGTGGCTTGTAGTCAACGGTGGTGGTGGAACAGCAAAGAACATCAGGAGTACCGATGTGGTGATCGCAGGCAAAACGGGAACTGTACAAAATATCCATGGCAGAAACCACTCACTGTTTGTCGGTTTTGCCCCGTACGATGATCCCAAAATTGCGGTCGCAGTACTTTTTGAGAATGCGGGATACGGAGCTGATGTGGCAGCACCGGTGGCAGAAGAAGTAATACTTGCATATCTTCGGTCTTCAGGTGTGATTAAGCTGAAGGAAAAGGAAGATAAACCCAAAAAACCCTCGAAATCAGCAGATTCTACACAACTTGTCACCAACATCGAAAACGGGGATTAAATGAAGTTAGGCGGAAAAATATCCGGCAGATTTGATTTCCTGATTTTTGGTGCTGTCATTATTCTTTTAACATTCGGGTTACTGGCGATTTACAGTTCCACTCAGAATGTAACACAGGTTCGCAATAATTTTGAAAAACAGATTGTTGCACTCGTCCTCTCAATTATAATTTTTGTCGTAATCTATAACCTTCCCAGTACTCTTATAAGAACTGCAATTCCATGGGCATACGGGTTGAGTATCTTCCTATTGATAGCAGTACTTATATTTGGTAAAACAATTGGTGGTGCTAAAGCGTGGATCAGTCTTGGACCTTTGAACCTGCAGCCTGCTGAATTTTCCAAAATTGCCACACTTCTTGCCTTGGCATCATTTCTGGAAGAAAAAGGAAATGATATTGAGGATATAAAAGTAATTTTAAAATATCTGGCAATCGGACTTTTTCCTGTTGCCCTGATTATGCTGGAACCGGATCTTGGAAGTTCGCTTGTCTATTTTGGAATGATACTTACCCTTCTTTTTTGGAGGGGAATAAGTGCATTTGGGCTGTTTGTTGTTCTTGCTCCACCTTTGGTGATGATCAGTTCACTGTTCGGAGTCTGGTACATTGCAGGGGCATTTGCGGTTGTAATAGCTTTTCTGTTTGTTTTCAAAAAAAATATTTTCATCACCACAGCCCTCCTGGGTGTAAATTTTGCTTCGGCATTTTTTGTAAAGTATTTCTTTAACATCCTTAGCCCTCACCAGAAAAAAAGAATTCTGACATTTGTCGATCCCAACTCGGATCCACTTGGAGCAGGTTATAATGCCATTCAGGCGCAGATAGCAATAGGCTCCGGAGGACTTTGGGGCAAGGGATTCATGTCAGGCAGTCAGACACAGTTACAGTTCATACCCGAATTGTGGTCAGACTTTATTTTCTGCGTGGTTGGTGAGGAATTTGGCTTTTTTGGCACAATCGCCGTGATTTCATTATTCGTACTTATATTTCTCAGAATCCTCAAGATAGCAAGTGAAACAAAGAGTGACTTTTTCAGTCTGGTCGTTGTGGGAATCCTGTCAATTTTCGTGATTCATTTTGCCATCAATATTGGAATGGTCATAGGAATTGTTCCTGTCATCGGAATTCCCTTGCCTTTCGTCAGTTATGGGGGATCATCACTTCTGTCAAATTTTATAATGCTCGGAATTGTATTTAACATATCCAAAAGCCGTCACGCAATTAATTGAGGTGGTGAATGAATTCGTTTGAAAAACTGGAAGCACTTGTAAAACAGGGAAAACATATCTGCGTTGGTCTGGATACCGACATAAAAAAAATTCCTTCCATTGTAAGAAAATCTTCGAACCCTTTTTATGAATTTAACAGACTGATTGTTGAATCAACAATAACTGAAGCAGCAGCATACAAGCTTAATTTTGCTTTTTATGAAAGTCATGGATTGGAAGGTTTTACGGTTTTAAGAAAAACAGTAGAGCTAATCCGGTCTAAGAGAGAGGATGTGCTTATAATCGGAGATGCAAAAAGGGGAGACATCGGCAATACTTCCATGATGTATGCCAAAGCAATCTTCGATGAACTGGGATTTGATTGTTCGACCATAGCCCCTTATATGGGGAAGGACTCCCTTGATCCTTTTTTTGAGTACGAAGGGAAAATTAATTTCATACTCGTCCTCACTTCGAACAAAGGTTCGGAAGATTTTGAAAAACTGTTGTTGAGCGATGGAACAGCTCTTTATAAATCTGTACTTCAAAAAATTAAAAGCTGGTATCCGGCAAATCAACTTGGCACAGTTTTTGGAGCAACAAGGATCGAAAACTTGAAGGAAGATATTGATGACCTGAAAGGTACCACTGTTCTCGTACCCGGAGTTGGAGCTCAGGGGGGCAGTGCCGGTGAGGTTGCTTCAATATTTCATTCTGCAGGACACAGAAATTTTCTGATTAATTCCAGCAGAAATATCATTTACGCTTCACAGGAAGAAGATTTTGCTTCATCTGCATATGACGAACTTCAAAAACTTAACAGAGAAGTGAATCAAATCTCACACAGCGTGTGATAAACCGGATAGTAATCAAAGAATAATTAACCCGGTATTGTAAGCCGGAGGAAAGATATATTTCTCGTAAATGGGAATATATTCTAATAATTGATAGATAATACTGTCGGCTATTATCGTATTTTGATGGAGAGAGAATGAAAACTGCTGCGTTACCTGAAAAACTGATCTATGAAATTTGGAAAAATCAGGATTTCAAGTCTGATATTTATACAAGAGATGGCGAAAGGATTCGCGTGCTCGACAGGGGTGTTGAATCAACGGAACTGGGAGGTCCTGACTTCAGGAATGCTCACATACAAATAGGCAGTTTGACATTTGTCGGTGATATCGAAATTGATAATTTTCATACCGACTGGAAAAATCATGGTCACTCAAAAAATCCAAAGTTTAACAAAGTCATCCTTCATGTAATCCTCGACGATTCTGATCAGCGAATTTTTGTTACTACCAAAGACGGCAGAAAAGTCCCCTCTATTAGCGTCATTGACTTTATCGATCAGTCTCTAAGCACATCCCTCCGCAAGCAGATTGCCAATTTCAGGTTAAGCAGTATCAATAAAATATCGTGCAAACAGTTGACTCTGCTCGTAACAGAGGAAGAAAAACTTCAGTTTTTGAAAAGACTCGGAATTGAGAGGTTCAAGCGAAAATGTGAAAAGGTTGCCTACAGAATGAAGGAGATACTTTTCATCGAGGAGATGAAGATATGTGAACCTGAACATGGATATGATGTACCGCTTGAATATCTTGAGAGAAAACTGACACGAAAGGAAATGAATAACAAAGCAGTATGGGAACAGTTATTCTATGAAGGGATATTTGAAGCTCTGGGTTATTCCAGAAACAAAGAGATTATGCTTAGGCTCGCAAAGGCTGTCGAGCTTAAATATCTGAAAACCCTGGGGCAGGATGCAGATTTTATCCACAATGCTGAAGCCCTCTTCTTCCATGTGTCCGGTTTGCTGGAATTAACGCATAAAGGGGAGTCAGAGGAGACTTCGGGATATATCAGATCGATGCATGAAAAGTGGCTGGAGCTTGAAGAGATATACGATGGCAAGACCTTCTCTTCGGAAGACTGGTCATTTTATCGTATGAGACCTCAAAATTATCCAACTGTGCGACTTGCAGGTGGAGTTAGACTTCTGAATGAAATACTGAATCACAATCTGATCGGCGGATTACACCGTAAATTTATCGACATTCACAATCTTAACACCTTAAAAGTTTGCATCAGGAGCATCTTTGTAACAAAAGGAAATGGATACTGGAGCCGGCACTACATGTTCGATACGGAAGCAAAACCGTATATTAATTTCTTCGTCGGAAAAAACCGTGCAGACGAAATGGTGCTTAATGTCGTTCTTCCTATACTTTATATCTATTACGAATTGTTTGGCAAGCATAAATTTGCAGCTAAAACATTGAGACTGTTTAGTGAAGTGGATATGGAAATCGATAACACACTTGTCAGTGAAGTGTCTTCAGCATTGAATCTGGATGCACACAAGCATGGACCACTGATTTATCAGGGGATGCTGGAACTTTTCAGGAACAAATGTTCCAAAGACAAATGTGACCAGTGTTTGATTGGAGAGAAGGTCTTTTCAGAATAGGAAGTTTTTTGAGACCTTTTTTTGGGTCAATGGAGTGGCTATTCAACAAGGAATTCTGATTTCCCTTTCTGCACGCTGAATGAGTAGGATTTCCCGTTCCGGATGATTTCCAAAACGAAGGGGACCTGCGTCTCCACCTCTATTTTTCTTTTTTCAATATCCTCACTTGCAACAAGACTGATTTTTTCCTTTCCGAACAGAAGATTCTTCATCCCGTTCCGGTCGTTCCGGTTCAGCCGCCAGACTATCCTTCCTTCGGCTGCACTTACTCTAAGACCTATAATATTTTCAATCAGAAGGGCTACGGGTCCTGTTGCTGTCCATCCGGCGAAATCCTGTCTCCCGTAAAATGTGTTGTCCCATCTTGTGCCGGGTTGCGGAAACTCCGGAGAATAGCACTCCCAAATGGTTTTATATCCATCTTCATATCTTTCCTCAAACGCAATTTTGTCCTCTGGGGGTGAGAAATTGTTGAACACCTTCAAGATGTTTTCGAGGTGATTCTTAGCGATTTCATCAGCGAGCCTGTAAAATCCGCAACTTTCCAAACCCTTCACAGTTGAGTATACGACAGGAGCCCAGACTCCTCCCAGCCAGTAGTGTCCCATACTGTCGTAATCAGGATCATTTGCGGGGAGTGTCGGAATCCTGTGTGGACGGTTGAACGAGAGTGTGTCTTCCATGTGTGATGAGAGTGCCGTTGCCTTATCCGCATCCAGTACACCTGCGAGAAAAGCCCAGAATGCCCCTGCATGTGCAGTGGAAGAAAAACTGCCGTCAGGCTTCACATCATAAAGGAATTTTGTCTTGCTGTCCCAGCAAAATTTAAGGATTGCCTCGCTTATTCTTGTGTAACGATTTAGGAATTCCTGTGAAATATCCATCTGACCATCCAGCTTTGCCAGGCGGGAAATGGATTTGGCTGCCAGCGCCATCTGGGAGGAGAAATCGACCCAGGCACCTTTTCCAACACCTCTCCGCGGAACATTGTCCATGCCACTGCCTAAAGGAGTCTGGTAATAAAGCCAGGGAGAAAGTGATGATGCAACATTCTTTTCAATCCATTCATGGTACTTCACCAGACGAGGAAGAACCTTTTTAATGCGTGAAAAATCGCCTGTCATCTCTGAGTATCTGAGTTCGATCCACGCAAAAAGCGGGGGATTTAACATCGGTTCATCCTGGGATGGTTCGGCAGCAATATTCCCGTTTGCTTCGGAATATACTCTCTGGATGTAGCCATCAGACCGCTGTTTGCTGTAAAAATTATCCAGTGTCTGCATGGCAGGGAAGACTTCGCCTGAATACATGGCAAAGGCAACCATGAAATTCGAATCCCATTGATATATCCATTCGTTGAACCCTTCATCAATATAGCTATCGGAAAAATCATTTTCAGAGGTACCGCGTGTGATTTTGTCCCATGCGCGATTCCAGGCAAAGTAATATAATTCTATCAATGCAGAATCTCTTAATACAGGTTCCGGCAGTTTATCCTTAGGAAACGGGATGGTGCTTCTTTTTCTTTTCGGAACGGGAGGATTTCCAACCATGATCAGGGAGTTAAAACTTTCGCCACCGTCATTAATTTTCCAGTTGTTTGCAGGGTCGGGAATCCATTTTCCGTCAACAATGAATTTATACTGATAATATCCCGGTTCCAGTTCAAGATATGCAATCCACAGATCATCCTCTGATTTAATGAGTTTCTCTCCAACCGGGTTCCAGCCATTAAAACTTCCTGTGACCAACACTTCACCGGCACCAGGGGATACGAGTGAAAATCTTGTTTTTTCTTTTGGAGTCTGTGGAAATAATTGCGATGTCAGGAGCAGGCAGGCAAAAAGTAGAAAAGGCAGGCGGAAAAACCGGACAGTTTCAGGAGGAATGTACATTTGGAAATTCTTTCATGATTTGTTCAGTTGCTCTTTCCTCCAAGTTTATTAATCTCATCGCGTACTTTAGCAGCCTGTTCATAATCTTCATTTTCGAGCAATTCCCTTAGTCTGTCCTGAAGTGCGGCGAGCTTGGTTTCCCTGATGGTAGACCTTTCAGAGGGTTCACCTGATTCATCCTCTTTGGGAGTTTCCTTTGCCGGATAAAATCCCGCCTCATCCATCACCTTTTCAGCTACGAAAATCGGCACCTGGCATCTGATGGCGAGATTAATCGCATCTGAGGGACGGGCATCCACTTCATTAGTAAAACCGGATACATCGAGCACGATATTTGCATAGTAAGTGTTTTGGAGGAGTTCGTGAATGACAACCTCGACGACAGAAGCGCCGAGGTTATCAATAACAGATTTCAATAGATCGTAAGTATTTGGTCTTTCCAGAGCCTGCCTTTCAATCACAAAAGCAATTGACTGAGCTTCGAAATGTCCAATAATGATTGGAAGTTTACGCTCTCCATCCACTTCTTTCAGAAGCAGAACGAACGCTCCTCCGCCCGCAGGACTGGTTGAAATACCAAGAACTTCACATTCTATTTTGTTCAATTTGCAATCACTTTCTTTAACTCGTCTTTTAATGCCGGCAGCACTTCAAACACATCACCGACTATACCATAGTCCGCAATAGTAAAGATTGGTGCATCTTTGTCTTTGTTGATGGCGACGATGTATTTTGAGGAAGCCATGCCTGCAAGATGTTGAATGGCGCCTGAAATTCCACACGCAATGTAAAGTGAAGGAGTCACAGTTTTACCTGTTTGTCCCACCTGTTCACCGTGAGGTCTCCATCCGGCATCAACAACTGCTCTTGAGGCACCTACAGCCGCGCCCAGAACTTCTGCAAGTTCCTCCACCATGTGGAAATTACCTGATTCTTTCAGACCTCTTCCACCCGAAACGATGATATTTGCTTCTGCTACATCAAGTTTGCCTTCCGATTTTTTGATTTCTGTGACGGTGGTTGAGAGATCAGACCCGGAAAGAGTAACAGTCTCAAAAACTGTCTGAACAGGTGAATCAACAAGCGGAAATACATTAGGACGGAGTGTAAAAACCTTGACTTCGGCAGCAGATTTTACTTTTTGCAAAGCCTTTCCTGCAAATACAGGTCTGACAGCAATCAGTTCACCACCCTCAAATTCGAGTGAGGTGACATCTGAAATAATTGCGGCATTCAAACCTGCGGCAACCCTTGGTGCAAGATCTTTTCCCATAGCGGTGTTCGCGAAAATAAGAGTATCGGCACCACATCCTTTAGCAAAATCGATGATCGATTTGGTGTATCCCGACGGTGAATATTTATCAAAAGCCGGATCAGAAAGGATGACGGCTTTTTGGATCCCATATTGTGACAGTAATTGCGAGTTTTCAACAGAAGCCGCGGGGATTACTGCCAGGACTTCGCATCCGAATGTTGCAGCCAGCATTGAAGCTTTTGAAGCTGCTTCCAACCCGGATTTCTTTATTTTTCCATCTCTCTGTTCTATAACTGCTAAAATCTTTTTTGACATAAATAATCTCCTTAGATAACTTTTGCTTCTTCTCTTAAAAGGCGTACCAGTTCGGGTACTGCTGATGAATCGGTTCCAAGAATTCTCCCGGGTGCTTTTGGATTGGGAAGGAACATTTCGACCACTTCCACCAACGGGGCAGGTGCGGTGACAGGTCTCTCCTCGAGTTTTTTCCTTTTTGCATCCATAATTCCCTTGAGATTCGGATATCTTGGATCATTCAGCCCTTTTTGAGCAGTTATCACGACAGGAAGAGACGATTTTACTACTTCTCTTCCGCCTTCTATCTCTCTTTCAGCAGTAACAGAGCCATTTTCAATATTCAATGAAACGCATACAGTTATACAATTCAAGCCCGCTTTCGCAGCGGTGAGTTGTCCCACCATTGAAGTATCATAATCTACAGACTGTTTGCCCATGAATACAATATCGTATCCGCTCGCTTTAATCTCCTCTGCAAGAAGTGTTGCCACACCGTTAGAGTCGAGTGTATCCTGTGTTTTTAAAAGCAGGCCGGAATCAATTCCCATGGCTAATGCTTTTGTCATAATCGCCTTGTTTGAGTCGTCACCAACACTGATTACAACAGTTTCACCACCAAATTTCTCTTTGGTTTTAACTGCCTCTTCAATGGCGAACTCGTCGTAGGGATTAACAATAAAAGATACACCGGTTTTATCGATCTCTTTACCGCCGGCAGCAATCTTTATTTTGGTAGCTGTATCGGGTACATTGCTGACGCAAACAGCTATTTTCATTTGACCTCCGTATTGTATGAATTTGTTAAGGAATGACTTACAAAAATAAGAAAGATGATGGTTTTTTCTTTAAATTACTGTTTCATGTTTTAAATTATTTTGCTACGAAATATCTGAAATAAAATGACCCAATTTGAAAGAATCTTGACCATTTTTGGAGGAAATCCAGGAACCGAAGGTCAGGAAGTTCAGTCACCTGAGATATCTGAGGACATCGACTCGGGCTCTTCCTCGAAATATGCTGCGAGGGTCATTTTATATAATGATGACTTCCATTCATTCGAGGAAGTAATAGGACAACTGATAAAAGCCCTGAATTGTTCCTCTGCGAGGGCAGTTTATTTGACAATGAAGGCTCACAGCGAAGGGAAGGCGGTTGTTTTCAAGGGAGAGTATTTAAAATGTATAAAAGTTTCATCAGTTTTGGAAGAAATTGCACTGAGGACAGAAATTGTATACTAGAATATCTATAAAGTTTTTCGTTTTGGTGATGTGCCTTTCATTCACCAGAGTGTCAGCCCAGGGGGAGAAATTCCTCTCAGAGTTAAATACAATTCTTAATGATACCTTCTTTACCTCCTGTAATGCGGGGATCGAAGTATATAATTTATCGCAAAAAAAGCCGTTATTCTCCCGCGACCGCTTTAAATTAATGAATCCCGCATCAAACATGAAGGTTATCACTTCAATTGCAGGTCTTGTATATCTCGGGAAAGACTACTCGTTCAAAACAAAAATTGGTTACACCGGGAAGATAGAAAATTCAGTTCTGAATGGTGATGTTGTAATTGTGGGGTATGGTGACCCTGACTTCAAGATGGACAGTCTAAACAAATGCTATGACCTGCTAAGTGCTTTTGGTATAAAAGAGATAAAGGGAGATATTTTGCTTGATGTCTCATACAAGGATTCTCTTTTTTGGGGAGAGGGCTGGATGTGGGATGACGACGGCGCTGTAACTTCACCTTTTATGTCCGCACTTAATATTTACGGAAATACAGTAAAGGTTACCGTTTCGCCGGTTGCCGGAGGCGGAAGACCCCATGTCTCTGTTTATCCTGTAACCAGTTATTTTGAAATAGTGAATTCCGCTTCGATGACCAATGAAGGAACTGATTTAAGAGTCTGGCGTGATTACCTCGAGAGAACAAATAAAATATTCGTGAAGGGAAAAATGAGTTACGGTTCTCCGCCATCGGTATATATTTTTAATGTATGGCAGCCGGAATTCTATTTCGCAACACTTCTCAAAGAAAAGCTTGAGAGGGGTGGAATCAAGGTTTCAGGGAAAGCAAGAATTATCTACGGGGACTACAAAATGACTCAACTGTATGAGTTTCAACATCCCTATTCGAAATTGATCAATCAGTTGAATAAAAAAAGTGACAATCTTTATGCTGAAATGGTGCTTCTTGCGTTAGGTGGTATTTCAAGAAATAAAAATGTCTCCTTCGCCGATGGAAAAAAATATCAGGACATTATAATAAAGTGGGCAGGGAAGAATCCTGCAGATTACAGACTGTCCGACGGGTCCGGTGTTTCACGATACAATGTTGTCAGTGCATCTCTTCTACTGGCTCTAACCAATAAAATTTACGAAACAGGCGGTGAACTGTTCGATATTTACTACAATTCATTACCAATCGCAGGGGTGGATGGTACTCTGGCATCAAGAATGAAAACCGGCTTATGCTTTAATAATCTCCACGCAAAAACGGGGACACTTTCCGGTGTAAGCAGCCTCACGGGTTATGTAAGAGGAAAAAGTGGAGATATGATTTCCTTCTCTATAATGATGCAGAACTTTCCCGGCAGTGCCGCAAAGGCAAGAGGATTTCAGGACGCCATTTGTGAAATAATTGCACAGAATAATTGAGGTGGGAATATGAATTTTGGGAAAGCAACAGTTGTATTGATTCTTTTCGCGGTTTTTTTCACTTCCTGCAAGAAAAATGAAGAACCTCCAGCCGTTCAACCGCCTCAATTTGAAATTCAAAAAAGAGATAATATGCCGGTTTTTGACAGTCTGAATGTTTATGAATATGTAAAAAGACAGACAGAGTTTGGTCCCAGGGTTTCGGGACTCCCGTCCTGGGAGAATGCAAAAAAGTATCTTATCGAGAGCCTGCAAAAATCGGGAGCGAAGGTCACACTACAGGATTTTGAGGCTGTTGTGCCTTGGGGGGAGAAAATGAAGTTTACCAATATCATCGGAAGTTTTAATCCCGATGCGGCTAAAAGAGTGTTACTTTGTGCTCATTGGGACAGCAGACCTCACGCTGATAAGGAGGCTGACAGCAGTAAACACAAAACTCCAATTCCCGGGGCTAACGACGGAGCCAGCGGTACCGGAGTCCTGCTCGAACTGGCAAATGTAATCGGAAAAAACAAACTGGATTACGGTGTCGATATTGTTCTGTTCGATGGGGAAGATTATGGAGTTTCGAGCAGTCTCGAGGGATATTGTCTTGGTTCAAAACACTTCGCTTCAAATTTTCCGCTTCCAATTAAACCAAAATTTGGTATTCTTCTCGATCTTGTGGGTGATATCGAGGCTGTTTATATGCGTGAACCGGCTTCGATGCAGTACGCCGGGGATCTGGTGGAATTGCTTTGGCGTTATGCTCAGAGTTCAGGGAATTCAAGATTCAAGGATTTTATCTCGCAACCCATTTACGATGATCATATACCTTTAAACGAGGCAGGCATAAAGACTCTAAATATAATCGATGCCGGACTTGTTGGTGCCAATTCTGCAAATCCTCGAAGAAACTACTGGCACACTCTTAACGACGATATGCGGAATATCAGCAAGACCACATTATATGACCTCGGCAGGGTACTAACAGGATTTTTATATTCACTTAAAATTAATTAGGCAATGCTTTACGATTATAACGGTATCAAGTGTTTTTACAAATTTGAGGAGAGGGGAAGCAGGCATACTCTGGTTTTAATCCACGGTTTTGGTGGCAGTTCTGCTGACTGGGAACCGTTTGTTGAAGTACTCGGTGAAGAACAAAGTTATCTGCTGATCGACTTGCCCGGCTGCGGGCAGTCGGAGTTCACATCAGATGACACTTTCTACACATTTGAAGGACTGGGTGGTTTAGTCTCGAGTCTGATTGATTCCCTGAGTATTATATCACCGGTTATTTGCGGTTACTCGGCAGGGGGCAGACTTGTTTACTATATCACCGCACATAATCTGGTGAATTCACAATCCGGATTTGTTGCCATTTCAACAACTCCAGGCATTCCGGATGAAGTGATGAGGCAGGAGAGACGGGAGGGTGATATCCATCATGCAAAAATGATTGCTGAACACGGAATTGAGGAATGGGTGGAAAACTGGCTAAATCTTGATCTGTTTGAAGGTTTGAAGTATCTTTTATCTGATTTCAATGAAGAGTACAGGAAAAGAAGGCTTCTCAACAATACTGAAGTGCTGCAGAAGTATCTTTTATATTCCGGACTCGGTATTCAGGAACCGCTACAACCGGGATTGAGAAAAACCACCGTTCCGGGACTTCTGATTTCCGGCGGTAATGATGGAAAATATTGTGAAATAGGGAATCGTGTCATCAGGTTGAACAATAAATTTAAACATTTTGTTATAGAAGGAGCGTGGCATACTCTTTATCTGGAGAAACCGAAAGAGACTGCCCGATTGATTGAAAATTTTTTAACTGAATTGAATTAAAACCATTTGGAAATATTATGTTGATTGAATGGAAACAAACCGGAAATTATAAAGACATCATTTACGAAAAAGCTGAAGGCATTGCAAAAATTACCATCAACAGGCCCGAAGTAAGAAACGCTTTCCGTCCTGACACTGTGATTGAGATGTACAATGCCTTTGTTGATGCAAGGGAGGACCAGGAGATCGGCGTCATCCTGTTGACAGGCAAGGGACCTGCCGAGGATGGCAAATACGCTTTCTGTTCAGGTGGTGATCAGAGGATTAGAGGAGATCAGGGCTACATTGGCTCGGATGGAGTTCCAAGACTTAATGTTCTGGATTTGCAGAAAATGATCAGAAGCATACCCAAACCAGTAATCGCTCTTGTGGCAGGATACGCAATTGGTGGCGGCCATGTTCTTCATGTGGTTTGCGACCTAACCATAGCCGCTGATAATGCGGTATTTGGACAGACCGGTCCGAAGGTCGGAAGTTTCGATGGTGGTTTTGGTGCATCCTATCTTGCCAGACTTGTTGGACAGAAAAGAGCCCGTGAAATCTGGTATCTTTGCCGCCAGTACAATGCAGCTGAAGCATATGAAATGGGACTCGTGAACAAAGTTGTACCCGTCGAAGAACTTGAGGCTGAAGGAGTTCAGTGGGCGAGAGAGATTCTTGAAAAAAGCCCCCTCTCCATTCGTTTATTAAAATCCGCATTCAATGCCGAGCTCGACGGACAACAGGGTATTCAGGAACTTGCCGGAAACGCAACACTTCTATATTACATGACCGAGGAAGCTCAGGAAGGTAAAAAAGCTTACTTGGAGAAGAGAAAGCCCGATTTCAATAAATTTCCCAAACTGCCGTAGAAGTTATGAGTAAATTGAATGTCTGGATTCTGGCGGCAAGACCTAAAACTCTTCTTGCCGCATTCGTCCCGGTGATTGTTGGTACATCACTGGCGGTTGCAGAGAAAGAGTACCATCTAGCCGCGGCTCTTGTTGCTTTGATTTGTTCAATACTGATCCAGATTGCCACGAATTTTACAAACGATCTTTATGATCACCTCAAAGGTGCAGACACCAAAGAAAGGGTGGGCCCGCAGAGAGCATTGAATGAAGGATGGGTTTCGGTCGGGGAGATGAAACTTGCTATTTACCTTACATTCGGACTGGCTTTCATTCTGGGGTTGTATCTTGTCTACCTTGGTGGTCCGCTTATTTCAGCGATAGGAATTCTTTCCATAATCGCAGGATTTATGTACACCGCAGGCCCGTTTCCGTTTGCTTACAACGGGCTGGGTGATCTTTTTGTTTTCCTTTTCTACGGTTTTGTGGGCACCGTAGGGACATATTTTATCAATACCCATACCATTACAAGTCAGGCTATGATATCGTCAATACCTGTCGGCGCCCTGGTAACGAATATACTGGTTGTAAATAATTACCGGGATGTGGATCAGGATAAAAAAGCCGGGAAGAAAACTCTCGCGGTGCTGCTCGGTAAGAATTTTGCACTGGCAGAATATTTTATTTTGCTTGTTTCCTCATTTTCAGTCCCATTGATCATGTATCTCTACTATGATCTGACCTATTGGGTATTTCTTCCTTATTTAACCCTCCCATTTGCTTATAAAGCGATTCTGATGTTGCTGAGCCTTAAAGGTTCGGAATTGAATAAAGCGCTGGAACTTTCGGCTAAGATATCAGCACTTTTTGGGTTCCTTTTCTCCCTCGGACTCTGTCTCTAAGGTTTATCAGTTGACCGGTGAGGCAAAAAGTACCATTTTAAAGCTTGTCCGGGCTCTCGTGATCGAGTCTCCTTCGAGTATGGTTCACTCTTTGAATTCTGAAAGCTTACGGCGACGGATAATCGATGGCTCGGCAGTGGAAGGAGACTACTTAATTTTTTCGAATGAGATGGTCTCGGACAACTTCACAGATATATCTGCACTTGATCTCAATAACAGACTTGTGTTCATTCACGAAGAAAATCCTCTTCAGTACATCTTTTCCATCGTTTTATCCTGGAATAACGGTTTACTTCCTCTGCTGGTTTCTCCATCGGTAACTGAAAACGAGTTTAAGGAACTGCTTTCGAGATTCAAACCGGGTATCGTGATCACCAAAGGTTCACCCGTTTTGACCGGCTATGAAGAAACTCTGAATCCCGTATTGGATGATGATGCTGTCGTCATACTCACCTCGGGGAGTTCAGGCAAACCAAAGGCGGTAGTACACACATTTGATTCATTACTGAATGCGGCAAAAAGGAGCAATCTTGCCTGCCGGATGACTTCGGAGGATAAATGGTTGTTAAGTCTGCCTGTGTATCATATTTCGGGATTTTCAATACTGATGCGATCAATTGTCGGGGGAGTGAAACTTGTTCTTACCGCCTCCAACAACACAGCCAACCCTGAATTTTATGAGGCTGAAGTCCGCAAACCAAATCTGGTATCTTTTGTTGCCACACAGTTAAAAGGATATATCGAGAACATAACGCTTTCGCAGACAAGTTACAAAATGATTCTCGTGGGTGGAAGTGCCATCAACAGTAAACTTATCACAGATGCAATTGCCTGCAAATTGAATCTGTTCAAGGTATACGGCTCAAGCGAAACCGCTGCTTTTATTGCCGGACGGGATTTGGAGTCAAATGAGGTTAGTCATGAAGGTGACTATGAGCCTCTTGAAGGAGTAAGAATCAATCTGGATAATGGAGAACTCACCGTAAAAAGTGATCAGCTTTTTGACAGATATCTTGATGATCCCGACCTGACAGCTTCGAGAAAAATTGATGACACCTATCATACAGGTGACGAAGCCTCGATCTTCAAAGATGGTTCGTTCTCGATTACCGGCAGAATGAGTCGTTTTATAATTTCAGGTGGAATAAATGTGGATCCCCTTGAGGTGGAAGCAGCGATAAAAGAGTATTACGGCATAACGGAAGTGTTCGTCTTCTCTGTTACCAACGAAAAATGGGGAGAAGCCGTATCTGCTCTTTTAAGAACCGAAGATGAGTTTGATATTATGGAGTTCCATAAATTCTTGAAGGGCAGGCTGTCTGCACACAAAATCCCCAAATATTACCGTATCGTTGATGAAATTCCGAAATCTGCAATCGGTAAATCTGATCCGGTTAAATCAAGGGAAATTCTTTTCGAACGCTAAAGTTCGAGTTTAAGAAGGGCATTTCGCAAATCCTCCGGCACTCCATATTTCCTGTTTTCTTCCGGCGAAAACATAACATGAACTGTTTTTACCTTTATGGCAATCGCGTTTTCGGGGTTATAAATATTGTAGGCAAGCGAAAATGAATTCTCCTTTATCTCACCCAATTTAACCATCACAGTCACTCTGGTACCGGCTTTTAGCGGGATTTTATAGTCCGCCTCAGCATGAACCAGGGGTATAATCACACCTTTTGCTTCAAAATAGCCCCCCAATCCATTGTTAAACATGAACTGTTCGTAGGCAATATGTGCTATTTCAAATGCACGGGAAAAAAACATGATGCCCGCAGGATCACATTCACCGAATGAGATATATTTTTCTGTTGAAAACATTTGCTCTATCTAATTGTGGGATAAAAAGGCTGTCAAAGATATTTTTCGTAATTTTGAAAATCGAAAACAATAAAGTAAGGAATCAAAACATGAAAATATTCAGATTTTTAGTGATCTGTTTGATTTTTTCATCTGTAAGTATCTATTCACAAAATTCAGGTTTCGGCCTGGGGATCATAGTAGGGGAACCAACCGGTTTATCAGGCAAGTATTTCCTGAATGAAAACAATGCCATTGATGCCGCAGTAGCATGGTCTTTCAAGAAAGTTGCAGCACTCCATATTCATGCCGATTATCTTTATCATGACAATTCTTTTTTCAATGTTAAAACAGGGAAACTGCCGGTTTATTTCGGCTTTGGCGGAAGATTAAAATTGCAGGATAAGAGCAGATTTGGAGTAAGGGTCCCGGTGGGAATCGCATATCAGTTCCCCAAAGCCCCTGTTGATCTTTTTGTTGAGATCGTGCCATTACTCGATTTGATTCCCGATACTCAATTCGATTTTAACGGAGCAATTGGTGTCAGATACTATTTTCAATAAAATATGAGCCATTTCGCAGGTCAGGAACTCTTCCGGTGTAACATCGGGATGGATAACGGGGACTTGGTTCTTACAGGAAACGATATCAGGCATATCACGCGGGTGATGCGTCATAAGGCAGGTGATATCATTCATGTAACTTCGGGTGATGGCATCATTTTAAGAGTGAAAATAGTTTCAGGATCAGATGATCTGATTAAAGTGATGTCTCTTGAGCGATTTGAGTGTCAAAATAAACTCTCCAATATCGAGATTGCAATTCCGAGACTAAAAAGCAGCGATAAAATTGAACTGGTTATCGAGAAACTGGTTGAGACGGGATTTACAAAATTTGTATTCTTCGAATCTGAGAATTGCATCGGGAAAGGATTCAAACTCGACCGGTGGGAAAAAATTGCAATCTCCGCATCCAAGCAGTCATTTAATCCATTTAATGTGGAATTACGCTCAGTGAGTAAATTTGATGATCTTTTCAAAAATGGGAGAGAAGTGATTGGATTTGATCTGGAGGCTGAAAACAGTTTTGCCGGTTTTCAGCCTGAACGGGGAGTAAATTACACACTTGTTACAGGACCCGAAGGCGGACTGAGTAAAAAAGAACTTACAAAATTCCGTGAAGGAAATATTTTTCAACTCACCGGCAACCGGTTGAGAAGTGAGACGGCAATTCTCTATTCCGCTTTTCTGATTACCAGATTTTACTAAAAATATTCTACTATTCTTTGAACCAGTCTGTTAAATTTGTTTTCAACAAGTTTCGCAGCAACAGTGACATCTTCATGGCTAAGTTTGTGGGGTGAAAGACCTGCCGCATAGTTCGTAATACATGATATACAACTTACCTTTATACCGTGAGCTGAAGCCCAATAAGCTTCTGCAACGGTGGACATTCCTACCGCGTGAGCACCAAACTTGTCGACCATCCGAATTTCGGCAGGAGTCTCGTAGGTTGGTCCTTTATTATACCAGTAGATTCCCTCTTTCAGGTGAACTTTTTCTTCGAGAGCCGACCAGATGATAATATCGTTAAAATCAGGATCGGGAGTCTTAAGAAACATGTTTTTTTGATCAGGTGTAGCGACTCTCATGACTTCATTAATTTCATTCTTGATATTAATTCCGATGAAAGAGGTACAGAGCATCAAATCACCCGGTTCGAAAGCATAGTCGACACCTCCGGCGGCATTTGTAAGCAAAAGATAGGGGATATCCAGACCTTTTGTAATAATTGAAGGTACGATTGTCTCATAGAGCTGGTAGCCCTCATAAAAATGGAATCGCCCCTGAAATACCAGGCACTTCTTCCCGTTAATCTCACCGAGAATCAGTTTACCCGAATGACCTTCAACTGTGGACCGGGGGTAATTTGGAAGAGTGTCTCCATCCCATGTTTTAATAATATTAATTGTTTCCGGGAATTTACCAAGTCCGGAACCAAGAACTATTGAGAGTTTAATATCATCCTTGATATCCTTTTTTAGGATATCTATCAGGTCTTTGTAATAAAATTCGAAATCAAACATCTTAGAAAAATATTCCTGCAATAGTTGCCGAGAGAAGTGTGGAAAGAGTTCCACCAATTACAGCTTTGATGCCGAGCTGAGCAAGATCAGCTTTTCTGTGTGGAGCAAGAGCACCGATTCCACCAACCTGAATTGCGATTGACGAGAAGTTGGCAAATCCACAAAGGGCGTACGAAGACATAAAAATTACCTTAGGATTGATCATCTCCTTCATCTCAACCATACGCGAAAGCTCAAGGTAAGCTACAAATTCATTAAGAACCGTTTTTGTCCCGAGCAGACTTCCAAAGTTAAGTGCATCTTCAAAAGGGATACCAATAGCGAACGCAACCGGTTGAAGTATGAAACCAATCAATAACTCAAAACTGAGTGGTTTACCATACTGATCCTGCATGATGGCGCTCAATCCTGTAATGTCACCGACCCATCCCAACATTCCGTTAAAGAGCGCAATCAGGCAAATAAATGCAATCAGCATACCTCCAACATTAATTGCGAGCTGAAGACCGTCTATTGCTCCATTTGAAGCAGCCTCTATGACATTGGAGCCGTTTTTCTCAACACTAAGTTTAACCACACCACGGGTTGCAGGTTCTTCAACTTCCGGGAAAATAATTTTTGAGATGAGAAGTGCTGCAGGAGCTGCCAGCACGGAAGCACTCAATAGCTGTTTAGCAAACAGGAACTGCCCCTCTGTGATAGATATACCTTTTGCCGCAGAATACGACTGCCCAAGCATTTGAATATAAGCCGCCATCACGCCGCCGGCGATGGTCGCCATACCTCCGGTCATTACCGTGAGCATTTCACTTTTAGTCATTTTGTCCAAATAAGGCTTTATTATAAGTGGTGCCTCGGTTTGGCCCACGAAAATATTTGCAGTACATGAAAGCGATTCTGCACCACTGGTGCCCATTATTTTCGCCATCACCCAAGCCATTGCCTGTACCACTTTTTGCATGATTCCGAGGTAATAGAGAATTGCCATCAGGGCGGCAAAGAAAATTATTGTAGGCAACACCTGGAAAGCAAAAAAGAATCCAAGACTTCCTTCCTTACCGGGGCTGATAGCAAGGTTTCCGAAAACGAAAGAGGCACCTTTTTCGGAGTACTGAAGGATAATGACAAAGAAAGAGCTGACCCAGCTAAAAAAATCTTTTACCCAGCCGAGCGGGGCAAAAAATGTTGCCATATCATCTCCCTTAATGAGGAAGATGGCGAGAACAAACTGTATTGATAGCCCTCCGCTGACGAGACGCCAGTCAACTTTTTTCTTGTTGTTAGAAAGGAGAAAAGCAATGCCAAGGAGCACACCGATACCAAGAATTCCACGAAGTATTGAAACTATATCCATAAGTGAAGCCTAAATAATAAAACTATTTCCAATTAAATTTTGTAAAACGAGATGCAAAATAGTTAATTATCAAGAAAATTTCATAGAAAATCTGGTAGAAAATGATTCCAGGGAGGGAAAAATTGTGATTTAATTTTTTTTGCAGAGCCAGTACCAGAAATGTGTCCAGTGAAATTTTGATGATAAAAGTGTACACCACCTCCGGGAACCAGGGGAGCAACAGGATTGAAGATTGCGCGTACAGATTGGGCAGATGCCAAAAAACGAGTATCCATTTCGACAAGTTCGAATAGAATTTTGATGCGGCAGTATGTCTGGCTTTTTGTTTCAAATACGCTTTTGGCTGATGATTAGTATTTGAAAATACTGCGGCTTCCGGTGAGGGACAAAAATTGATTTTGTATCCTTTATCGAGAAAATTTTTCAACAGAAGGTCGTCATCACCACCGAGTGATTTTCTGGTGGACTCATATCCACCCTCATTGTGAAAAACACTTTTTAGAAAACCCATGTTTCTGGCGGTCGCCGATACTGGGTGTCCCCAGCCAAATGATGCCGAGATCAGTAAAAAGGATCTGAGATTCTCGAAGCAGGAGAGAGCATTAAAAAAACCGTGGTCTCTGATTAATGGTGCGATGCCTATCAGAAATTGTGTATCACCTGTAAAATAGAGGTCGGTCTCTTTCAACCAGTCTGGTTGGACAACACAGTCGGCATCGGTTATCATGATCCTGTCAAATTTTGCTTTTGCGATTCCTTTTTCAAGCGCATTTCGTTTACCGGGAGGATCATTTGGATCGTGATCAATTAGTTGAAGATTCGTGAAAGAGGGCAGAAATGAATATACGATTTCGCGGGTTCGGTCGGTTGATCCATCGTCACAAATCAGAATTTCGAAATTTTCAGCAGGGAAGTCCAGTTTTTGCAGTGACTTCAGCAGAGCCGGAATTTTTTTTTCTTCATTTCTTGCGGCGATAATTATTGAAAAATTCCCCGGAGGAGATTTTACTTTCCTGGTTCGCACTGACTTTCCCGACCTTATAAGTCCTGTAACAAAAAGGAAGTACGCGAGAAGAAAAAAGATAATTACGATCAGGTAGAAAAGTTGCAATGGAACCGAAAATAAATGAGGATTCAATATAAGGAAAGAGAAAAGATAAAAAAAGGGGCTGCCTCTTTTGAAACAGCCCCGGCTAAAATTTTATTTAAGATTCAGGTGAAAACCGGCATAAAACCAGAAAGCTGTATCCTGACCTTTTTTCTCTTTGAAGATATCTCCGGGCAGGAAGGTGGCAGCTCCAAAATTGAAATTCAGGTATTCATTGTATTTTGCCATAAATGCGAGATCAATTTCAGTTCCGAAGGCGTTGCTTTCGGTTCCGGTTGAAAGCTTATATGGTTGTGCAGAACCGAAGAGGTGACCGCTGAGTTTACCTGCAAGCCATTCAGCAAGCGCCATTTTATAGTAACCGTAAATATCGGTTATACCAAGATTGTAAGTGGAAGCAGGTACAACTTTGAAATAATCCATATCACCGAGATAGGCATGTTTCGTTGCATAGGAGTTGTCAAATACCTCATACTTGTTATCGGCTGCATCTTTGTCACCCGAATAGTATGCGAATCCTGCACCGAGGGCAGCTTTAGACTGGACCTGGAATGAAAACTCCAGATTTATGGCAGCGAGAAAAGCCGAAATATCCATTTCCTTGTTTGTTTTAATATTGCCGGTTTGGTAGGCAAAATCGATGTCATGCGAAAGGGGACCAAATGATCCTGTCAAATTGACACCGAGAGTAAGTCGTGCGAGATTTTCAACAGGGACTCTCCGGTCGAACATTACAAACGGGTTCAGTTTAAGATTGTCTGCGAGTCGGAACTCAGAGAATACTCCAAAGAGATTTTGATCAAGACTGTCACCAACCAGTTGTTTATCGGCAACTCTGAAAGCGAAAGCAGAAATCTGATAACCTTTTCCGGCATATCTGACAGTGGCTCCATCGAAAGTGATGGGGGTGTTTCCCCAATCTGATTGTCCTATCATTCTGGCGTTGTTGTATCTTGCTTCCTGTCTTCCAAGCAGGAATTCCCAGTTGCCTTTTTTGATTTTCAGATAACCTTCATTGAGATCGAGATTTGCCGAATTCGACTGAACCGATGTTTCCTGTCCGAAAACTCTCGCATCGATAATACGGAAAACAAATTCGAGATCGTCATTATTGCTGATGACGGTACCCAGCCTTGCTCTGTTGTTGATGTAGTGATGGAAACCAGTGTTAGCGTTAAAATCGAGTTCATCCACTTCGAGTCTGGTCCTCAGTTCTCCATTAAATTTTACAGTTAATTGCCCAAACGAAAGAGGAGCAAAAAACAGAAATGCAACTAATAAAAGGGTAAAATATCGCATAAAAGTCCTTGAGTTTAAAAGGAATAAAAAGTCTGATTCAAATTTAATCAAAAAATGTTTCCTGATAAAAAATATCAGGTGAGTGTTTGCCACTCTTTTCCAATTTCATCGAATCTTGACTTGATCCTGGTGATGAGTTCATCGGGTAATTTTCCCTTTTGAACAAGTTTAATGTTGGCTTTCAGATGACTCAAATCATTTGTACCGATCAAGATTGAATCAACTCCGTAAGTGTAAGCGGCAAACCGGATCATTACTTCCTCGAGGGACATGCCATAATCGATGTTCATTTCGTAGATGCGTCGTTTATACTCTGCAACAACCGGATCGGATATATTCGCCTTTTCAAGCCATGCGAAATTTGCGAGAGGTCTTTTGGCAATAACTCCCATATATTTTTGTTTGGCAGGGTGGAGGAAGGAATTTATTGTTTTTTGATCACAAACATTTATTGATGACTGAAACGCAGCGAAAGAATCGCTATAGATTGCAAACTCGAGGGGATCATTGTCGCCGGAATAAGCAGGAACGCGTACCTTGCCTTCCTGGGTCATTCTGGTCAGAGCCTCGATAACTTCACCTTTCTCGAGTATGTCTTTGTTGCACGAGTGAAGGTGCACTATATCAATATAATCAGTCTGAAGAATTCTGAGTGCCTTCTCTACACCCTTAATTATACTGTCGTATGTCCAGTCCTGAGTTCCTTCGACATCGTATCCGATTTTAGTGGAGAGAATAAACTCCTGTCTTCTGTTGTGAAGGAATTTACCAATTCTGTGTTCGGACTCGCCATAACTTCTTGCTGTATCGATAAGGTTAATCCCCAGGTCAAGTACTGAATTCAAAAGTTTTTCAACCTTTTTATCTGTCATCTCTTTTCCGCCAATTCTGCCTGCACCAAAACCGAGAGGCGATACTTTTAGTCCGGTGAACCCAAAATCACGCAGTTCAAACTTCATTAATTGATCTCCAAAATTAAAATGATTTGATAGCAAAATGTAAGAAAAAGATTAGTTGGAAATGAGGGGGGAGGGTATTTAAAATAAAAAACGGGCTTTTTATAGCCCGTCGGGATCTTTTGCACTATTAAAATCGATTAAATGGTGTTAAACCTGTATTAAAATGTCATTAAACACGATTCAAAAATAAGGTGCGGGAAAATGCTTTGATAACAGAAATCAGTCAAATTTTAACATATTTCGGACATATGAAATTATGACTGAAAAATCTAATAATTCTTTCCCGTTATTATTCTCGAACCTGCGTGACATTTTAGTTATTCCTGTTCCAAATCAGTGGAATCTGATGGAGATTCGCCAAATTCTTCCTTAAAACATTTCGCAAAATAAGAGAGATTGCTAAATCCGGCCGAATAAGCTGCCTCACTGACAGACATTTTACTGCTCACAATCATCTCTCTTGCCTGAGTCAGTCTGTATGACCTGATCAGGTTATTTGGGGATTTGCCGGTAACAGCCCTTACTTTTCTCTGAAGTTGTCTTGGACTCATCCCGATCAGGTCGCTCAGATTTTCAACACCAAAGTCTTCATCGGAGAAATTCTCACTGAGAATATTGTTTACTTTGATCATAAACTTGTCGATGTAAGTGCTTCCTGTTACCCTCGGTTCAACAACCTCTGTTGCCATGGTCTTTCGCAGTTTCTCTCTGTTCTCCAACAGCGAAGCCACTCTTACCCTCAGTTCTTTCAGAGAGACCGGTTTAATAAGGATTTCATCTGCACCTGATTCGATCGCCTTTATTTTGTTAGCTTCATATGTGTCTGCTGTAAGAAGAATGACGGGAATGTGCGAGGTCTTTTCATCATTTTTAATAATTCTGGTCAGGTCAATTCCATTTACTCCAGGCATGTGTATGTCTGAAAGGATCAAATCAGGAATAAAAGAAATCGCCTTTCTGAGTCCTTCGAATCCGTTTAGCGCTTCAACTATCTTAAATTCCTTTTGGAAGGTTTTTTTCAACAACCTGCCAACTTCATGATTATCTTCTATAATCAGGATAATCTGTGATTCATTTTCTCCGGATGAACTGTCGATAACAGGTTCCTCCTGGCTTCCGAATTCCTCTGCAATCTGGAAGGTATTCCAAAGATTGAACTCATCAAGAAAATCATCCTCAACTTTCGAGTCACTCTGTGGTGGCAGTGGAATCGAAAATATCAGCCTGCCATTGAATGAACTCATTGACATCATGATTCCGTAAGTGTCACAAATCGTTTTCAGCAATACCGAGTCGATCAGATTCGACGGTTTCGAAAATACCTGTTCCATAAGGCTTTCCGAATCGGAATTTTCACTTATTTTATAACTCGGAGTGAATGTAACCTGCAAACAGAAAGATCTTTTCTCATCTCTTTGAACAATCAAATTTACAATTTCAGATGTTAATGAAACTCTCAACACCATCATTATAAGATGTCCAACTATTCTGTCCACCATCAAGGGGGAGCATCTGGTAAAATAGTGAGTCCTCTCGCTTAAAAGCACAATTTCTATGTTCTTTTGTGATGCCAAGCCTTTCAGGTTCTCTGTGATAATATTGAGAATTTTTATCAGATCAACATCTTTTTGAACAAAAGCCGGGAACGCCATATAGCTTAAAGTATTGATCTGAGAAGCGAGATTTTCAATATTTGAAAGTGAATTTTTTAGGGCAGTGAGTGATTCGGAAGTGAAGCGATTTTGGTTCGATTCTGAAATGATGTCTAGATTTCCGACTGCAATTGTTATATTGCTTCTCAAATTTGAGGCAATAGAAGAAAAAATATTCTGCCTTAAATTCTTCCGGTAAAGATCAAACGATGGAGCCAGGGACTTTTTCTTGCTCATTTATTCAGTGAAGATTTTCTTGGATAATTTTTTGATGAAATTAAATGTAAATATAAATAAACAAAAACTTTTTATTACTTAAATGATACACTTGTTGGAACATAAAATTTTTATTCTCTCCGTGCTGATTGTTCTCTCGTTGCTGGTAACGAGACTTACCAGGAATTACGGAGTCCCCACACTGCTTCTTTTTTTGGGTCTGGGAATGCTTGCCGGTTCAGACGGACCGGGTGGAATCGAATTTAGTGATGCTTCCCTTGCTCAGTCGATAGGCACCATCGCTCTGGTATTTATTTTGTTTTCGGGAGGTTTGGAGACAAGTATACAGTCAGTAAAAAATGGTATTAAATCATCTCTTTCACTGGCTACTCTCGGGGTGGTTATTACGGCAGTTCTGATGGGGGCATTCCTATATTATGTGGCCGGTTATTCTGCCGGTTTTTCTTTTTTCATCGGGGCGGTAATATCATCAACAGATGCTGCAGCAATTTTTTCGGTTCTGAAAGCCAAGGATTTAAATTTATCGGGTGATATTCAACCCGTTTTGGAGCTTGAAAGCGGCAGCAACGATCCTATGGCAATATTTCTGACCATGCTGATGATTTCAATTCTTACAGAACCGGAAAAAACCGCTGTCGAGCATGTTGTATTTTTTGTATCGCAATTCGGAATTGGTGCAGTTTTAGGGTATGGGGGTGGAAGGGTAATGTCAGTTGTAATGAACAAGCTGGATTTTATTACTCCCGGGTTTTATCCTGTGTTTGTTCTCTCAGGTGCGTTACTGATTTACAGTGGTACAGCACTAATATCCGGGAGTGGGTTTTTAGCAGTATACATAGCGGGAATTGTAGCCAACAGTCATGAATTTCAGCATAAAACCAACACGATCCGGTTTTTTGAAGGACTTGCCTGGTTAAGTCAGATTGGTATGTTTCTCGCCCTGGGATTGTTGATTTATCCTTCTCAGTTACCTGAAGTTGCTCTTATCGGCAGCCTCTTTGCCTTGTTTCTAATGTTTGTTGCGAGACCTGTGGCTGTAATGATATCACTTTTATTCAGCAATTTTAACCTGAAAGAGAAAGTTTTTATCATGTGGGGGGGATTGAGGGGGGCAGTACCGATTATTCTCGCGACATTTGCACTCACTTCAAATCTGCCTGACGGACAAAAGGTGCTGAACCTTGTCTTTTTTGTTGTGATATTTTCAGCCATCGGTCAGGGATGGTCAATCCCTGCGGTTTCCAAACTTCTTAAACTAAGAAATGTCAAGAATTTAAGCAAAAAAGTGCTGATGGACCTTGAAACAGGACGAGACGACAATAAAACATTATTCGATCTTTTTGTTCAGCCGGGGTCTCCTGCCTGTGGTAACAAGATTGTGGAGATCGGATTGCCGAGTGGCGTTCTGATTGTGTTGATAGAGCGGAAGGGGAAATATGTAATCCCGTCAGGAAGCACAATAATTGAAGAGGACGACTTGATTATCCTGCTGGTTGACAAGTCGGATATAGAAGTTGTCGCAGGATTTTTTAAGTCGTCTTTCGATTAGATTATTCTGACAACCGTTTTATTCATCATATAACGATACATTCTTCTGACAACTCTGAAGAAGAATACGAGGTAGAAGGCATAAACTGCTATTCCGACAATTCTGACCACAAAGGAAAACGCAGCATTTTTCACCGGTTTGTATGCGGGCAGGATGCCGTCGGTTCTGATCAAAGGATTGAGAAAGAATGTGGTTTTCGGGTTGTAAACCTCGGTTCTTAAATAGGTTTTTACTTTTTTAAGAGGAAAGACGAGGGAGTCGGTTTTATGAAAGGATGCCAGCACCTCACCGTAGTTACCAATCAAAAGGATGGAATCAGCAGGTGTCATGAGCCGCAATTTCATCGAATCGTTTTCCACCCGTAAATATCTCAACTCGTTGTCAAGTTCAGCATTATTGCCTTTGACTGCCACAGAATTTCCCTTTCGCAAAGCGTCCACGATCAGGTTCCCAAGCAATGAACCTGCACGGACCATCGTCCAGTACCGTCCGGTTTCATCTTTTCTGGTTTGATTGTGTGAATCGTCGTTGCCGTAGCCAAAAGCCGGATAGCCTGCAGAGAGGGCGGCATCCCAGTGATGAACGGATGTCCTGTAATGGTTAAGAATCTCTATGTGAGTATAATTTGAGAGATACTGAAAGTCATCCGGATGATAGCCCTCCAGGAATTCGGGGTGATTGATAGCCAAAAGTTTGGTAGTTTGTCTCAATCTTTCGATGATATCCTGCTTATGGTGTAATGACTGAAAGAGGGGATAATCAAAATTTACAACCTCTTTTGCTCCGATAGGATGTTGATGTCTTTTCCAGACATTTAAGCCGTGCTCATAAAGAGGAATGAATTCATCATCTTTGATGTTTTTCGATCTGGTAATTTTATGATAATCAGAGATTCCGGCAAAATCGTAACCGAGGGATTTATAAACGGAATCCACCTGCTCCGGTGTAAGTGTGCCGTTGGTCAATCCTCCCCATGCCTGTGCATGTGCATGAAAATTGGTTTTAAACCACCTGCCTGAAGTGTCGGCATACGGGTTATACCACTCCGTTCCTGAAAACGGCTTCATCGCAGGGAATTTGTAGACATTTGTAAATATGTAAGGGAACATTGCAATCGCGACAATCAGCAATAAAAGGATTGTAACGATATATACAGGTGTCAACAACAATTTTTTAAAGTTCATTTTGTAATTTTTGGGGTGGAAGCAGGGCTGAAAAATATTATATTTGTGACTACAAATTTACGAAAATTTGTGATCATTTCAAGATTCAATTTAAAGTGAAAGGACTAACTTAGATGGAAGCCAAAGTACAGGAAAAGTTTACATTTCAAGCGGAAATCACACAACTTCTCGATATCTTAGTTCATTCTCTCTACAGCAGCCGCGAAATATTCTTGAGGGAACTGGTATCAAATGCATCCGATGCAATCGATAAACTAAGAATAATCTCTCTCCGCGGCGATGAATATCATCAAAAAGATCTGCCATTCGAAATAAAAATATCCTTCGATCAGGAAGCAAAAATGCTGGTCATCACCGACACCGGTATCGGAATGACAAAGGATGAGCTTGTAAAAAATATCGGAACAATCGCAAAATCCGGAAGTTCGGAATTCATTAAGGCTTTAAAAGCAGGTGAAACTGATGCGAAAGAAATAATTGGCAGATTCGGCGTAGGGTTCTATTCTGTTTTCATGGTAGCGCACGAAGTGAAGATTAAGACCAGATCATATCTTCCTGACGAGACAGGTTATGTCTGGCGTTCATCTGGAAGTGGTGATTTCACAATCACAGAAATGGAAGAGTCAATTAACCGGGGAACGACGATTGAGATTTACCTGAAGGATGATGCAGTGGAATTTGCAACAAAGGAGAGACTTGAAGGAATCATCAAGAAACACTCCGGATTCATTTCCTACCCGATTTATCTCGCCGCCGAAAGGGTAAACACAATTACTGCCTTGTGGAAAGAACCGAAATCCACTATCAAACCGGAGCAGTATAATGAGTTTTACAAATTCGTATCCCACGATTTCGAAGACCCTGAATGCCACATCCACTATTCGATCGAAGCCCCGATTCAATTTAATGCTCTGCTTTTCATACCGAAGCATAATTTTGACATGTTTGGAATGAACAGAGAGAACTACGGACTCGATTTATATGTAAGAAAAGTGTTGATTCAGCATCAGTCCAAAGACCTGTTACCGGAGTTTTTGAGTTTTGTAAAGGGTGTTGTCGATTCCGAGGATCTTCCGCTCAATGTATCCAGGGAGACACTTCAGGAGAATGCGGTTTTTGGGAAAATTTCAAGAGAAGTAACTAAAGCAGTTCTCAACGACTTGATTAAGAGGGCGAAAGACGAACCTGAACAGTATAAACGAATTTACAAAGAGCACGGCAAGCAAATTAAACTTGGTTTCAATGACCACAATAACCGGGAAAAATATCTTGAACTTCTAAGATTTGACTCTCTGAACAATGCAGATCCCGAAAAACTTGTTTCACTCGATGACTACAAATCAGGATTAAAAGCGGATCAGAAGGAAATTTATTATGCCTTGGGTACTACCAGAGAATCGCTTCTGGCAGACCCTGCAATAGAGATCTTTAAGAGAAAGGGTATCGATGTCCTTTTCCTCATGGATCCCGTTGATGAATATGCCCTCAACATGTGCGGAAAATATGGTGAACTTGATTTCGTTTCGGTTGAAAAGGCGGATGTCAGCAAACTGGATGCATTCGTGGATATCGAGGAGAATGAGAACAAATTGCCTGATTTAAATGAGGCTGATGAAAAAGTTCTCGAGGATCTCGCATCGAAAATCAAGGAAATTCTCGGTGAGAAGATCAAGGAAGTGAAGATATCCAAGAGATTAAGCGACCATGCAGTCTGGCTTTCGGGCGAAAATGAAATGTTCTCAGCATCTTTCAGACGAATGATGAAGGGAAGCAATCCGATGTTTGATTCTTTTGGTGCCTCCAAAGTTATGGAGATAAACAAGAACAGCGCTGTGATCAGGAATCTCCTCACCATCTATAAAGGAGACAAAAAATCTCAGGTAATTCCGCGGGTTGTGAATGTACTTTATCTTTCTGCAGAACTCGGATCCGGTGATCTGAAAGATCCTTTTGTACTCGTGAAGGAGATGAACTCGATTCTGGAGACTTTCACCGGTTCGTACACCATAGTAAAATAGAGATATTTTATACAAGGAGGCGATGCCTCCTTGTTTTTTAAACATTTTGAATTAATGAATTAATTAAAATGTTTATGTTTAAATCATAAATCCAATAAACTTCGAAAGAACATATGGCACCAAATATTTTCGATACAATGGCGGCAAAAATAGAATTTTGGCGTTCCGACATGTCAGCATTTTTAAAGGAGAGTGGAGATCAAAAAGTTTCTGACATTACCATTTCGCAGATAATGGGTGGAATGCGCGGAGTAACATCTCTTTGGTGTGATACTTCAGTTGTTCCCAAGGATCAGGGTCTTATAATCCGTGGAAAACCGGTTAGTGAACTGACTGATATTACCGGAGTGCAGGTGTTTTATCTCCTTCTTACAGGGGACTTGCCAACCGAGGAAGAACTCCATGAGTTTCAACTTGCACTTAGAATAAGGAAATTCGTCCCGTATTATGTATGGGAGATACTTAAGGCAATGCCGAAGGATTCGCATCCTATGACGATGCTTTCGACAGCCGTGCTTTCCATGCAGAAAGAATCATCTTTCGCCCGTCATCACGATGAAGGCATTCACAAAAGTGAATACTGGCGTTACACTCTGGAAGATGCGCTGAACATCATAGCGAAACTTCCTGCAATCGCTGCCGCAATTTACCGGATCAGATACAACAAAGGTGAACTGATTCAACCGGATCCTGATATGAGACTATCGGAAGATTTTGTTCATATGTTGGGTTTGGAATCTTCAGGCGATGAATTCCTGAAATTAATGACATTGTTCCTTGTAGCACACTCCGACCATGAAGGCGGTAATGTTAGCTCGTTTACAGCTTCAATTGTGAACTCGGCATTATCGGATCTCTATTATTCAATCTCCGCAGGATTCAATGGTCTTGCCGGTCCACTTCACGGTCTTGCCAACCAGGAAGCTCTTAAATGGGTGTTGGATGTAATGAAGAAGTATAACGGAACACCTACAAAAGCAGAGATTGAAGAGGTTGTAAACGAAACTTTGGCGTCAGGTCAGGTAATTCCGGGATATGGTCATGCAGTTCTAAGAGTTGTGGATCCAAGATTTACAGCTTTTCTTGAATTTGGAAAAGTTCATTGTCCCGATGATCCTGTTTTCAAAACAGTGGTAAATACCTTCGAAGTAGTACCGGAAGTATTGAAAGGTATCTCCAAAATTCAAAATCCGTGGCCCAATGTTGATGCCGTTACAGGTTCACTGCTTTATCATTACGGTCTGAGAGAATTTTCCTACTATACCGTTATTTTCGCCCTCTCAAGATCAATTGGTTTAGCCTCACAGGCGGTTATGAACAGAGCTTTAGGTTTACCGATTGTGCGACCAAAATCAGTTACCACATCATGGTTGAAGAGTCAGGTAATAAAGTAAACCGGGTTTTCTGAAAACCTTGTGCTAATTTCAAAAGAGGCTGTCTCAAAAGGGGCAGCCTTTTTTATTGATTCTCAGATTTATCAAAAAGAGTCTTTTCCTCAAGTTGGCTCCTACTTATGATCCCCGTTTTATTGATCCCTCGCCTTATGTTAATTTCTAGAAGCGTTTGACTCTTCTTTTCGCCTGAAAATTGACCAAATCAGTTTAGCCTAAATATGTTCTAACCTATTGTAATATATGGTAGTTAAGAGGAATATTTATTTTTAGATACGGTCAATTTTTCGTATTTTTGCA
>Ga0209794_1000406_pt1 | contig 69631 bp, 67 predicted proteins | sample EBPBio232013_DNA_FD_185869 | JGI IMG/M metagenome (GOLD analysis project Ga0209794, IMG submission 185869) | Wastewater treatment Type I Accumulibacter community from EBPR Bioreactor in Madison, WI, USA - Reactor 1_5/23/2013_ DNA (SPAdes)... | ecosystem: Engineered > Bioreactor > EBPR >...
TCAATTGCCAAACAGCGGGAAAACTCATCCATCCGGCCAGGCCGGTTCCGAACTCAACTCGCGAATTCAGAGAACAGTCTTCGGTGCGCCGCGAAGTGCGTCGCCAGTGACGTCGGTATAGGCCCTCCAATCCCGGTATGTCAACAGGGCAAAAAAGATTCTCGAAAAAAAATTCGTCGGGCCCTCCCAGCCTACTCTTCCGGCATAAAAAGTAGATGACGCGCGCGTAAGGCGGCGCGCAAGGCGGGATGAATTGGCTTTTTCCACTTCCTGCCATAGAAAGGGCACGGAATCGGGTTCGAGAAGCAGAGCACGACTAGAAACTCCACCGGAGCATGATGCAGCTTTCCTACCGGCACATCCCCGCCGATCTGGGTCTTGAACCGCCAATCACCGCGGAGGGCGCCGCTTTTCAGGCGCCTGTGCAGGGGCGGATCAATCTGCGCTGGCTGATCGGCGTCGTTCTGGTTGGCTTCACCGGCGCCGGATTGATGTATCTTTCTGTCGAGGGCGCGCTGGCGCCGCTCAAGAACGCTGTCGCGCTGCCGCAGTTTTCCAAGGGGACAGGCCGCGATGACAGGGCTGGAACCAGCGGCGCCGTGATTGCCGCCGCGCGTGGCGAAAAGCTGATTCGTCGCATCAATCTCGTTGCCGCCAGACAGGATTACCGGGCACCGGTACTTGTGCGTGTCGGCGATGCCGAGGTGACCCGGCAGGCCGCCTTCACGCGTCTTGCTTCCCCTCTAACCCTCGAATCGCTGGGCTATTCGGACTCCATTCCCGCCTTCAATCTCGCCAAGCTCGTCTCGCTCGCGAGCGAGGATAGGGCCGCGCTCGACGCTGGCGAAAGCGGCCCGGCTGTTGACGCGGAAGTCGCGCTTGCGATGCGCGATATCGGCAATGCCCGCCATCTCGGCGACAGCGGTATCCTGCTGCGCGAGGAGGATGCCTATTCGCAGGTCGTGGATACATTGTCCGAGCGCCGCCGCGAGCCCTCCCCTTCGCGTGATGCCGCGCAGATGCGTCTCGCCAAGGTGATGCGCGCGCCCAGCGAGGGCGCGACCACGCTCTCCGCCTTCGGTGCCGGAGTGGGGGACCCGTTTTCGAAGCTTGTCGTGCGCATGGTGCCGGAGAATGTCTCGGTCCTCCCGCGCCGCGACGCCGTGCTGACCCCGCTGCCTGTTGAAGAGAAGCTTGTCCTTTCCAAGAGCGAGGCAGCAACCGCGCAGACGCTCAAATCGCATGGTGCGTCACCCCAGCAGATCCGCGACATCGTCGGCGCGCTCACACGCGGCGGCAAGGCCGCCAATCTCGATGGCAACCGGGTGATGAAGCTCACGCTCCAGCCCACGGAGCCGGGCGCGGCCAAGGAGATCATGCGGGTCGAGCTTTTCGCGGACGAGCAGCTTGTCGCCTCGACCGGCCGCCGCGATGACGGCACCTTCCTTGCGATTGAATCGCGCGAGTTGCCCGCCCGCAAGGCGGAACCGGCCGGCGAGGAGGATGACGAAGGCAACGAAACCAATTCGACGCGCCTTACCCTCTATTCCTCGATCCATGAAACAGCCCGCCGACATGACATCGCGCCGGCGATCATCGATGAAGCGATCCGTACCGTTTTCTTCGACGTCGATCTCCAGCGCCGTGTCGGCACGGGTGATTCAATCGAGTTCCTGATCGCCAATGGCGAAGCGGAAGCCGCGCGGCCTGAACTGCTGCTCGTGTCGCTGACCACCGGCGGCATCAAGCGCCGCTATTATCGTTTCAAGCTGCCGGACGAGGAGATCGTCGATTATTTCGATGATCAGGGCCGCTCCGTGAAACAATTCCTCCTGCGCAAACCGATGGATGGCGGCGAGCTGCGTTCGACCTTCGGCATGCGCCGCCATCCGATCCTGCGTTACTACCGCCTGCATTCCGGCGTGGACTGGGCGGGGCCGGTCGGAACGCCCATCCGCGCCGCCGGCAACGGCACCGTACGCCTGGCCGAATGGGATTCCGGTTATGGCCGTCGTGTCGAGATCGAGCACAATCACGGCTATGTCACCACCTACAGCCATATGTCCGCATTCGGAACGGGCATCGCTGCAGGCGTGAAGGTGCGGCAGGGGCAGATTATCGGACGCCTTGGTTCCTCGGGCCTCTCAACGGGTCCGCATCTCCATTACGAGGTGATGATCAAGGAACAGTTCGTCGATCCGCTAGCGATCAAGCTGCCGAAGGGGCGCGAACTTGCCGGTCCGCAGCTCGCGCGGTTCAAGCGCGAACGCGACCATATCGAGACCGTGCTCAAGCTCGCGCCAGGCGGGACGTCTCTGGTGGCTCAGAACTGAGCGCCGGATCGGCGGCATCCACCGCTTCGAGCACGCGCCGCACCGTGATCGGCTTCGGCACGATCCGATCCACCAGCGCACGCACAGGATCCGCCTTTTCCAAAGCTTCGCCGCTGACGATGATCAGCCGCGGGCGATGGGGCATCGCGGCGATCTTTGCGATGAAGGCGCGGGCATCGCCATCGGGCAGGTTGAGATCGCAGAGCACGATATCCGGTGCATCCGAGCGGATAAGACAATCCGCCGCATCGAGCGTCTCCGCTTCCAGGCAGACAAAGCCAGCAGCGGCGAGAATCGCCCGCAGCACCGCCCGCGCGGCGGGGTGATCGTCAACGACCAGGCACCGGCGAGAACGTTTCGCGCGCTCGACAGGCCAATCGAAGACGAAGCACGCACCCTTGCCACCTGGCGCAGGCCCGCCACTAAGGAGCCCGCCCTTTTCGGCAACAAGCCGCCCCGCGATGCTGAGGCCGATCCCCGCGCCGCCCTTCCGCCCTGCAATAGCGCCACCCTCGCGGATGAGGCGTGCTGCCTGCTCCGCCGACAATCCAGGCCCGGTATCGACAAGGCTGATCCGCGCACGATCGGGTGACAGTGCTTCGATCGCGAGCACGACTTCGCCGCCAGCAGCGAAGCGGAAGGCATTGTCGACCAGATTCTCCAGAACCTGTCGCAAAGCACCGGGCGAATGAGGGCGGAAAGCGGTTTGCGCGTGCTCCAGCCTGAAAACAGCACCGACACGGGCGGCGCGCGCAGAACAGGCCACGGCGAAGTCTTCGAGCGAGAATGCCCCGACGGGGCCCGGAACCTCCGGGTTTTCCGGCTGAAGCACGGCATCCGTGATCGCGCGCAGATGCGCGGCGGATCCCGCCAGCGCGGCGACAATCCGGCGCTGCTCGTCATCAAGCGCGGTCTTGCCCAGCATCTCGATCATGGCATCAATGCCGCCCAGGGGAGAGCGTAGTTCATGGGCGATTTCACGCCATCGCTTCTGCGTCAGCGGCACGGTGGAAGACATCGCGCAATTCCGGGTCCCGCCGGGCTTCTGCCCGGTCCATGCGCCGCCGGGGCGGCCCTGACACCAAAACTAGCCCGGCCCTCTTAAATGATGGCTAATGGCGGGTTGAAGGCGGCACCATTTGCCCCGATAAAGGATCTTCAAACTGGGAATTAGGCCTTGCTCCTCACCTCCTTCGCCATCGTGGCGCCGATCTTCGCGCTGGTCGCCATCGGCTATGGTGCTGCGCGCCTGCGTCTCGTCGGGCCGGAAGCAGGCAACGGTGTCTCCGAATTCGTCTTCGCGCTGGCAATTCCCGCCCTGCTGTTCCGCACGGTGGCGGGGAGTTCGTTTCCACAGCTCGATCCCCTGCCCTATTGGGCGGCCTATTTCCTCGGTCTTGGCGTCGTCTGGCTGCTGGCGGATGTCGCCGCGAGGCGCCTTGGGAAATCCGCGCGCGAGGCCGCCGTCGCCGGCTTTTCAGCCGCGCAGTCGAACACGGTGCTTGTCGGCATCCCGCTGATTCTCGGGACGATGGGCGAACAAGGCACGGTGCCGATCATCCTGCTGCTTGTGGTCCACCTGCCTGTCACGATGAGTGTGGTGACGCTGCTTATCGCGCGGGGCGAGGGCAACGGCGCATGGCGCAAGCTTCTCGTCTCGCTCGCCACGCATCCCATCCTGCTGGCCATCGGCGCCGGCGTCGCCTGGCGGGCCACCGGCCTCGCCATGCCGGAGATCCTCAAGACCGTGCTCAAATATCTGGGCGATGCCGCCGCGCCCTCGGCCCTGATCGCGATGGGCATGTCGATGGTCAAGGTCAGCCTGGCAGGCTCGCGGAGCCTGATCGGCATCATCGCCTTCCTCAAGCTGATTGTGCATCCCGTTCTGGTTTATGTGCTGGCGGTGAAGGTTTTCGCCCTGCCCCCGGTTTTCGCCGCCTGCGCCGTGCTGTTCGCTGCCTGCCCATCCGGCATAAACGCTTTCCTCGTGGCCGAGCGTTACCGCGCCGGGCCGGCCATCGCTTCGGGCGCCATTACCCTCACGACGCTTCTCGCGATTTTCTCGACCACCCTTGCGGTCGGTTTCGCGAGCGCGCTTCTGCGCTGATCAGCCGAAGCCGAGACGCGCGCGGATTTCCGCCGCGTCGGCACCCTCCGCCCGCCAGGCGCGCAGCGGTTTCGACAGCGCCGATTTCGCAAGCTTCCGCCCTCCCTCATCCGTCACGAGGGCGTGGTGATGGTAGCGAGGCTCGGGCAAGCCGAGCAATTGCTGGATCACCCGGTGGATCGCACTCGCGGCGTAAAGGTCGGTGCCGCGCACCACATGCGTGACGCCCTGAAAGGCATCATCGACGACAACGGCGAGGTGGTAGCTTGTCGGACAATCCTTACGCACGAGCACCACATCGCCCCAGTTTTCCGGCTTCGCCTCGATGAGGCGCAAATCCTCCAGCCCCTCCCCGGCGGCTTCACGCCAGGTGAGCGGCCCGGTCGCTGCCATGGCCGCGCCCATATCGAACCGCAGGGCGAAAGCCGCGCCTGAATCAAGGCGATGCCGGCGTTCCGCGCGACCAAGTTGACGGCACGTGCCGGGATAGACGGGCGCGCCATCAGGATCGACGGGGTGATTCGCCCCCATCGCCCGCAAAATATCGCCGCGCGTGCAAAAGCAGGGATAGAGCAATCCACGAGATTCAAGATCGGATGCAACGGCGCGGTAGGCGTCGAACCGCGAGCTCTGGCGCAGGACCGGCTCTTCCCATTCAAGACCCAGCCAGGCGAGATCCTCCAGGCAGGCTTCCACCAGTTCCGGCCGGCAGCGCCGCGTATCGATATCCTCGATCCGCACGAGAAACCGCCCGCCGTGCCGCGCCGCAAGAGCCGCGTTCAGCAACGCGGAATAGGCATGGCCGAGATGGAGAAATCCGTTCGGGCTCGGTGCGAATCTGAAAACGGGTTGCATCATCCACGAAATCGGGTTGCGGGAAGCCCGAGTTTACGCTTGGCTTCCACCAGAGGGGATTGCATGACCATCATCGCCAATGACGCCGATATCAAGCGCGGTGTCGATCATCTCGCCGCTTCCTGCCCGCATATGCGGATGATCGCGGAGCTTTGCGGCCCTCCGCCGCTGCGCTGGCGCGAGCCGGGCTTTGCCGGGCTCGTGACAATGATCACCGCACAGCAGCTCTCTGTCGCCTCCGCCAGCGCGATCCGCGCGAAAATGGATGACAGGCTCGGCGAGATCAGCGCGGCCCGGCTGCTGGCCGCCAGCGAGGAGGAACTACGCGCCTGCGGGCTTTCCGGGCCCAAGATCCGCACCTTGCGCGCGCTCTCGGAAGCGGTGGAAAGCGGCGCACTTCCCTTCGAACGCCTCGACGAGATGCCGGTGGCGGATGCCCATGCCGCGATGGTCAGGGTCCATGGCATCGGCCCCTGGACGGCGGAAGTCTATCTCATGTTCTGCCTCGGCGTGCAGGATATCTTCGCTCCCGCCGATCTCGCGCTTCAGGAAGCGGCGAAACTTGCGATGGGGCTGGAGGCGCGCCCCACGACCAAGCAGATGGCGGAAATCGCGACACGGTGGGAGCCGTGGCGCGCGGTGGCCGCGCGGATGCTCTGGGCCTATTATGCCCATGCCAAGCGCCGGCAAGGCGTGGTGGGCGCGTAGGCGCCCGCTTCTCAATTGCCCGATACGCAGACACCACCACAGCTCTGCGAGCAGGTGGAGCCCGGCGCGCATTGATTGTTGTTTTGGCAGGTGAATGTATTCGTCGGGCACCAGGTGGCATCCGGCAGCAGGCCCTGCGCCGGATGCACCGCGATAATGGTCAGGTGGGCTTTGACCGTGCGGCCTCGTGAAGCCACGAGGCGAGCACGCGTTTCCAGCAGAGCTTGACCCTGCCGAGGCAGCCGGAGCCATTCCACCCGCGTATGCGACTTGCGCCCCCAGGCAAACGTGCGCACCTCCGCAACCTTCCAATCGCCTAACAACCTGGCTCCGATGAAGCTATCAAAGACAACCTTGCCGCCTGTCGGCCGCCCTTCGCAATTGATCTCCATATTCACCGAAACCCGCTGACCACCTGCATCGTGATCGATCACTTCCCGGTCGTGCCGGATATGGCAGAGCGACGGGGATCCCTCGCGTCGCCGCTTGAACTGGGTTTCAGAGCCTGCCCCCGGCGACCAGCCGACCACTTTTGTCACCTGCGCCATCGTCACATGCCCGACACCCAGCTGGCCCAGAATGATCAGCGCCAGACATACAAGCAACCGAATGCCGCGTTCCATCCCAACCTCCCGATCGACTTCCGTCTTGCAGTCCGAAATCACACAGACAATTTCGTTATCGGGCCAGCATGCCGGTTTTCAGCGCCCGGATACATGATAAACATTATTATCCAAACGGATGGAGAGAACAATGACCACGAATGTCGGCTCTATTGATCGTATCCTGCGCATCATCGCGGGCCTCGCACTCATCGCCTTCGCGCTGGGCTATATCATGCCTGGTACCGGCTATAATTATCTGGGCTGGATCGGCGTCGTGCCGATTCTCACCGCCATACTCGGCTTCTGCCCGGCCTATACGCTTCTCGGCCTCTCGACCTGCCCGATCAGTGGGAAAAAGAGCTAAGGGGAGGCGGCGGGGAACACCGAAAGATTCAAAGGCAATCCGATCCGCCATATGCTGGGACTAAACACCCAGTCCTGCGTCTTACGCCGCCCGCACGATTGCGAGGAACTTCTGCATCTCCTCGCTCAAAACCGTCGATTGGCGTGTTAAATCAGTTGCGGATTCAAGCATTGTCCCAGACGCTGCCCCCGTCGCCCCAACAGCCTCCGTCACCTTGCCAATATTGCTAGAGACATCTTCGGTTCCCCGTGCAGCTTGCTGAACATTCTGGGCAATCTCTGCAGTTGCCCTGCTTTGCTCCTCCATCGCCAGGGTAATCGATTTCGAATTTGATTCAATGCGACTGATTGTTTCGCCAATCGTCTTGACGGAATCGATTGTTTCCACCGTGATAGCCTGAATATTCGCAATTGTCTCAGTAATCTCGCTGGTTGCTCGCGTTGTCTGGGACGCTAGTTCTTTGACCTCCGATGCAACAACGGCAAACCCACGTCCTGCTTCGCCAGCGCGTGCAGCCTCAATTGTAGCGTTAAGTGCTAGCAGGTTGGTCTGCGACGCGATCGAGTTGATTAGCCCGACGACTGTGCCGATTTTCTCCATGGCATTGGCGAGCTGTTGAACCTTCGTATCGGTGACTTCAGCAACACGAACCGCGTTTTCAGCAATCTCACTGGATTCTCGCGCCTGGCTACTGATATCGTCAACCGAAGCGGAGAGTTCCTCGCCTGCGGCCGCAACGCCCTGAACGTTGGTTGAAGCTTCATAAGCAGCGCTTGCGATGGTGCTGGTCTGCAATGAAGCCTGCTGTGCGACCATGGCCAGATCTTGTGCGGACAACTGCATCTTTCCGGTGGCGGCGCTGACGGAGGCAACAATACCGCCGACCGTCGCCTCGAACTGCTCTGCAAGCCTTTCCAGTTCAGCGCGACGGCGCTCTTCCACTGCTGCTTTCTGGACTTCTTGCTCAGCTTCGAGCTTGCGCTTCGCCAACGCGTCCTGTTGAAACTGTTCCAGTGCACGCGCGATATCACCAAATTCGCCCTTGCTGTCAGCCCCATCCACAACCTTTTCCTCGAGATCGCCAGCTGCGATCCTGCGCATTGCCTGGGTCATACGATAAAGCCCCCCAAGAACGTTGCGCATGAGGAAAACGAGGGTTGCAACGACTGAAATCGCAAGAATGGCGCTGGATATATGGACACCAAGATTGGCATTTTCGGAGCGCGTCTGAGCGAGAGCCACGCGACTTGAGGTCCTCGCATCCAGCAGGACGAAAAAGTCGTCGACCGGACGCATAATGGTGGCCTTGAAGCTGTGGTATTCTGGCGAATGCAACATCTTCACGGCACGCGCCCAATCGGGCTCTATTTTGATTTTACCCGTCTTGTCCAGCCCCTTGACGAGGTTCATGGCTTCGACCTCGAGCCCGACAAGGCCATCAGAGTTCGCCTTGGCCTCATTCAGTTTGGTGAACTCACTGGCGGTGAATCCGGCTTCCTTCATCATATCCAGAAGCGCCACAGTCTTTTCTGACGGTCGAGGGGCGCTTACGCCAGCTGCAACGAAGTCCCAGTAGATTCGATGATACTGCTCCGGACGTGGCTTTTTGCCATTCCGGATATCAATAATATCATTGTATTGGGCTTCAAATGCGGCATCTCCGGTCACCACATAGGTCCTGGCAAGACGTGTGAGGTCATCCGAGCTCTGCCGGAGTTCATCAGCGAGCAAATATGACCGAAACCGATCCTCGCGCGCCAAGCCGAGCTCCCGATAGGCATCGATGCTGTTAATCTGGCTGAAGATCAATGCGACAAACGCAAGAATGTTCAAGCCCAGAATGCCAAAAGCACCATGTCTCAGTCTCATCCGCAGCCTCCGGCACCTTCAAGCACCACAACCCTGGGTACACTATAGCCACTCTATTAGCCGAGGCGATTAAAATCCTCTTAAGCGGACTCGATACCTGCGGAGATATAGGATTCCCCTTTGCCCTGGAGTTGGAGCCCCTTCCGTTGACACCTTTGAAGTCATTTTCTGGAGTGTCCCATGCCTGGCTTCCGAAGTGCTTATCCGCCGGAGTTCCGGCGGCAGATGGCCGAACTTGTCCGATCCGACGAACGCCTGAAGAACTCTCGCGCAGTTTCTGAAAAACCGTAGGCCACTATTTTTAAGTGATATCAGTTCCAGTTTTTCCGACATACCGCTATACGGCACCCCACGAGGTGCCCCATGCTGAAGAACGAACCCGAGATCACGCCCGAACTGGTCAAAGCCCATGGCCTGAAGCCGGATGAATATGACCGTTTCGTCAAGTTGATCGGCCGCACACCGACGATCACCGAACTCGGCATCGTCTCGGCCATGTGGAACGAGCATTGCTCCTACAAATCCTCGAAGATCCACCTGAAGACCCTGCCCACCAAGGGCAGGCGCGTCGTCTACGGACCGGGCGAGAACGCCGGCGTGGTCGATATCGGCGACGGCATGGTCGTCGCGTTCAAGATGGAGAGCCACAACCACCCCTCCTATATCGAGCCCTATCAGGGCGCGACCACCGGGGTCGGCGGCATCCTGCGCGACGTCTTCACCATGGGCGCGCGCCCCGTCGCCTGTCTCAATTTCCTGCGCTTCGGCGCGCCCGATCACCCCAAGACGAAGCATCTGGTCTCGGGCGTCGTCGCGGGCATCGGCGGCTACGGCAATTCCTTCGGCGTGCCGACGGTCGCCGGCTCGGTCGGGTTCCATCCGCGCTATAACGGCAATTGCCTCGTCAACGCGATGGCGGTGGGCATCGCCAAACGCGAGATGATCTTCACCAGCCAAGCCAGCGGCGTCGGCATGCCGATCGTCTATCTCGGCTCGAAGACCGGGCGCGACGGCATCCATGGCGCGACCATGGCTTCGGCTGAATTCGACGACAAGAGCGAGGAGAAGCGCCCGACCGTGCAGGTCGGCGACCCCTTCGCCGAGAAGCTGCTGCTCGAAGCCTGCCTCGAAATCATGCAGAAGGGCTGCGTCATCGCCATTCAGGATATGGGTGCCGCGGGCCTCACCTGCTCGGCGGTGGAAATGGGCGCCAAGGGCGATCTCGGCATCGAGCTTGATCTCGATTCCGTGCCCTGCCGCGAGGAAGGCATGAGCGCCTACGAGATGATGCTCTCGGAAAGCCAGGAGCGCATGCTCATGGTGCTCCACCCCCACAAGGAGGCCGAGGCGCGGGCGATCTTCACGAAATGGGGGCTCGATTTCGCCGTGATCGGCAAGACGACGGATACGCTCCGCTTCGTCATCAAGCATCGCGGCGAGGTGATGGCGGATCTGCCCATCAAGGAGCTGGGCGACGAAGCACCGGAATATGACCGCCCCTGGATCGAGCAGCCCAAACGCCTCGCCGTGCGCCGCACAGAGGTGAGCGCGCCGATCTCGAACCGCGATGCACTGCTCAAGCTGCTCGGCTCGCCCGATCTGTGCTCGAAGCGCTGGGTCTGGGAGCAATACGATCACCTGATCCTCGGCAACACCGTGCAGCAGCCGGGCGGGGATGCCGCCATCATCCGCATCGAGGAAGGCCCCAAGGGCCTCGCCATGACCTGCGACGTGACGCCGCGCTATGTCGAGGCCGATCCTTTCGAGGGCGGCAAGCAGGCGGTGGCGGAATGCTGGCGCAACCTCTGCGCCGTCGGCGCGGAGCCGATCGCGCTCACCGACAATCTCAATTTCGGCAATCCCGAACGCCCGGAGATCATGGGCCAGTTCGCGCTCGCCATCCGCGGCATCGGCGAGGCCGCGCGCAAGCTCGACTTCCCCGTCGTCTCGGGCAATGTCAGCCTCTACAACGAAACGAACGGACAGGGCATCCTGCCCACCCCGACCATCGGCGGCGTGGGTCTCCTGCCCGATGTCACGCGCCATGCCTCGCTCGCCTTCAAACAGGATGGCGACGCCATCGTGCTGATCGGCGAGACCAAGGGCTGGCTGGGCGCCTCGGCCTATCTCGCGGAAATCTGCGGGCGCGAGGAAGGTGCTCCGCCGCCGGTCGATCTCGATGCCGAATTCCAGCACGGCCTGATCATCAGGAAACTGATCGAGGAAGGCATGGTCAATGCCGTGCACGACCTTTCCGATGGCGGCCTCGCGGTCGCGCTCGCGGAAATGGCGATGGCGGGCGATCTCGGCGCCCAGATCCAGGATTTCGACACGGAAGTGCCGAAACACGCGCTTTATTTCGGCGAGGATCAGGCCCGTTACCTCGTCACCTGCGACGGTTCCACCGCCGCGCGGATCGAGCATTATCTTACGCAGGCCGGCGTGCCCGCGAAATTCATCGGCCTCGTGATGGGCAAGGAATTGATTTTGCCCGGCGAGACGCCAATATCGGTCGACGACATGCGCAAGGCGCATGAGGGATGGCTGCCGGAATTTATGGCGCAGGCGGCGGAATAGTGTTCCGGCGTCATGCCCGGCCTTGTGCCGGGTATCCACGCCTTGATTGCGACATGAAGTCGTGGATGGCCGGACCAAGCCCGGCCATGACGGCGAGAGAAGCCGCGCTGAAGGCGCGAAAGGAAACGAGACATGCCCATGCAGGCTGCCGATATCGAGCGCATGATCAAGGACGCGCTCCCGGATGCGAAGGTGGAAATCCGCGATCTCGCCGGTGACGGCGACCATTATGCCGCGACCGTGATTTCCTCCGCCTTCCGGGGCTTGCCCAAGGTCAAGCAGCATCAACTCGTCTATGCCGCCCTCAAGGGCAATATGGGCGGGGTTCTTCACGCACTGGCGCTGACGACCAGCCCGGAATAACATCGAATACCCCACCGCCGGCCTTGCCCCGGCAGCACAGCATCCTCCGGCGAACGCAACCCGGCTCGCCTCGGCAGAATGCGAAGAGGAAGAAAGACATGACCGATATCAACGCCTTCATCGACAACGAAGTCAAAACCAACGACGTGGTGCTCTTCATGAAGGGCACGCCGCAATTCCCGATGTGCGGCTTTTCCGGACAGGTCATCCAGATTCTCGATTATGTCGGCGCGCCCTACAAGGCGCATAACGTGCTCGACAACGCGGATCTGCGACAGGGCATCAAGGATTACGCCAACTGGCCGACCATTCCGCAGCTCTATATCAAGGGCGAGTTCATCGGCGGCTGCGATATCGTGCGCGAGATGTTCCAGTCCGGCGAGCTGGCGCAGACGCTGGCCGATAGCGGGATCGAAGTGAAGAAGGCGGGTTGAGGGCGAGGCCCGCGGCCTGAACGCCACAAGCAGGGAAGCGCGGGTACGTGATCCTCACCTTCACCGCGCCGCTCTGGCTGTGGAACGGCAAGGGATCATGGCATTTCGTCACCCTGCCGGAAGGCGAGGCTATGATGATCCGCATGGCGGTGCCGCGGCGCGGCTTCGGTTCCGTGCGGGTAAAGGCGCGGGTTGGCGATACGGCTTTCGCCACCTCGCTGTTCCCGGATTCGAAATCCGCCTCCTATCTGCTCCCGGTGAAGGCGGATGTGCGCAAGAGCGAGAGGCTCGTGCCTGGCGATGCTGTGACGGTCACGCTTTCGCTTGATCTCTAGGGCACCCTAGGCGGCACGCCGAAAAGCCGCCCCCCTATCGCGCGGCAGGCGGCGTGAAACGATAGGTAACGCCGATGCGGTTCCAGGTGTTGATGATCCCGATCGCGCCAAGCAGGGCGGCGAGTTCCTTTTCTGAAAATTCGGCGCGGGCGAAAGCGAATTCGGTGTCGTCCACCTCATGGCCGGCGATCTGGGTCAACCGCTCCGTGAGCATGAGGGCCGCGCGCTCGCGCTGGGAATAGACCGGCGCCTCACGCCAGGCCGGCAGCAGGTCGAGCTTGGCCATGCCGACCCCGACAGAGCGCGCAAGGTTGAGATGGTACTGGATGCAATAGGCGCAGCCATTGATCTGCGAGGCGCGGATCTTGACCAATTCGACAAGCTCCTTTGAAAGCCCCGCCTCCTCGGCGGTTTTCGATACCGCAGCCAGCGCATCGTAAAGTCCGGGCAGCAGAGTAATGAAATCGCGGATCTCGAGGCGAGCTGAGGCGGTCATGTCTTTCTCCTGCTCTGATCGAAGCTTTTCACCGATTATCTGGTGGCGGCACGGATGAATTCCAAGGCTTCAGCACCCGCCCATTCGGCGGGACCGGCGAGCCAGGCAAGTTCGCACCCTTCCGGGTCGATCAGGAGTGTGGTCGGCATACCGAAGGCACGGCCGGCGACCTTCAGGTCCTGGAAGATCCGCGCCGAGACATCGGAATAATAGGCAAGTCTCGTAACCCTCACCTCTTCAAGGAAAGCCCTGGGCTTGTCGAGATTGCGCTGGTCGATATTGACGGCGACCACCTCGAAACCGGCGCCGCCGGCCTTTTCCTGCAGCGTATCGAGTGCCGGCATCTCGTGGCGGCACGGCGCGCACCACGTCGCCCAGAGATTGAGCAGGATCGTGCGGCCCCGGAAATGCGCGAGCGTCACCGCCTCGCCCTTGCCGTCCTGGAAGGCGAGCGGCACCACGGGGCGCGAGACATCCGGCACCTGAAGCGCGGCGATCTCGCCCTTGACCAGTGGGCGAAGCGTCGCGAGGCGCGCATTCGCCCCCTTGCATTGCCCGCCGCTCGCGATGGTACCACCGGGAAGGTTGCCGCGCGGGAAAAAGGCATATAGCGAAGCAACAACAAGAATGGTTGCGAGCAGAAGCGGTCCTGCAAGGCGGAGATTGTTCCGGCGGGGGGCTTCTGGCGCGTTCGACATCGAGGAGATGACCCTTGGCTAACGAAATGTGGGGCGGCCGCTTCGCCGAAGGCCCGGCCGCCGTGATGGAAGCGATCAACGTCTCGATCGACTTCGACAAGCGCCTCGCGACGCAGGATATACAAGGTTCGATCGCCCATGCCGAGATGCTGGCGAAGCAGGGCATCATCGACGGACAATCCGCCGAAGCGATCATCCAGGGGCTGAAGGAGGTCAAGTCGGAAATCGATGCCGGCACCTTCACATTCAAGCGATCCCTCGAAGACATCCAGATGAACATCGAAGGGCGGCTCTCCGAGATCATCGGCAAGCCGGCGGGAAGGCTGCACACCGCACGCTCCCGCAACGATCAGGCCGTGACCGGCTTTCGTCTCTTCGTGCGCGATACGCTCGACGCCGTTGACGAGGCCCTGCACGATCTTCAGCAGGCGCTGGCGGAAAAGGCGCTCGCGCACGCCGCCACCGTGATGCCCGGCTTCACGCATCTGCAAAGCGCTCAGCCCGTGACCTTCGGCCATCACATGATGGCCTATGTCGAGATGATCGGGCGCGACCGCTCCCGCTTCCGCGATTGCCGCAAGCGCATGAACGAATGCCCGCTCGGCGCGGCGGCACTCGCCGGGACCTCCTTCCCGATCGACCGCTTCGCGACCGCCGGAGCACTCGGCTTCGATCGGCCGACGGCCAACTCGCTTGATTCGGTCTCGGATCGCGACTTCGCCATCGAAGCGCTCTCGGCTGCCTCGATCCTCGCGATGCATCTGAGCCGCCTGGCGGAGGAAATCGTCGTCTGGACCAGCGCGCAATTCGCCTTCGTGACGCTTTCGGACAAATTCACCAGCGGCTCCTCGATCATGCCGCAGAAGCGCAACCCGGACGCCGCGGAGCTGGTGCGCGCGAAAACCGGGCGCATCTACGGCGCCACGATCGCCCTGCTGACGATGATGAAGGGCCTCGCCCTCGCCTATGCGAAGGACATGCAGGAAGACAAGGAGCCGACCTTCGACGCCTTCGATTCGCTGTTCCTCGCCATCGCGGCGAGCGCGGGGATGATCCGTGACATGGAGCCGCAGGCGAAAAGGCTGAAAAAGGCCGCAGCCGCCGGCTACGCCACCGCGACCGACCTCGCCGATTGGCTGGTCCGTGTGCTGGGCATGCCGTTCCGCGAGGCGCATCACGCCACCGCCCGCATCGTCGGGCTGGCCTCCGTAAAGGGCGTCGATCTCGAAAAGCTCACCCTGGCCGAGATGCAATCGGTCGAGCCGCGCATTACGCAGGACATCTATGGCGTGCTCGGTGTGGTCAATTCGGTCAAGAGCCGCATCTCCTATGGCGGCACCGCGCCCGACAATGTGCGCAAGCAGGCGCGGCGCTGGCTCGCCCAGCTCAAGCGCGAGAAGGCCCCTCGCCGCGCGTGAGCCTTCATGCTAGCCCTGTTGCCGATGGAAACCCGGAACCGCCCCATGCCTCGCCTCCTCCGCATCGCCTTCGTGACGTTTCTCGCCACCGGCGCGCTGACCGCTTGCGGCAAGCGCGGACATCTTGAACCACCGCCGGCGCAGAAGGCCGACAGCGGCGAAGCGAATGCGGGCGATCGTCCCGCCCAGACAAAACTCGGCGGCGCCAAACGCACGCCGATCACGCCGCCCAAGCGTGACCTCATCATCGACGGCATTCTCGAGTAAACAATCCGATGCACCACTTCGATTACCGCAACGGCAGCCTCTTCGCGGAAGACGTTCCACTTTCGCGTATCGCGCAAGAGGTAGGCACGCCGGTCTATGTCTATTCGAGCGCGACGCTCGAACGCCATTTCCGCGTGTTCTGCGAGGCGACCGGCGCCAAGCCGAACCACGTGTTCTATGCCGTCAAGGCCAATGGCAATCTCGGCGTGCTGATGACGCTGGCAAAGCTCGGCGCGGGCGCCGATACGGTTTCCGAAGGCGAGATCCGCAAGGCGATCGCCGCCGGCATACCGCCAGAGAGAATCGTGTTTTCCGGTGTCGGCAAGACCGAGGCGGAACTCGCCTATGCGGTGGAGACCGGCATCTACCAGGTGAATATCGAGACCGAGAGCGAACTCGACATGCTCTCGGCGATCGCCTCGGCACGTGGCAAAAGGCAGGCCGCCGTGTTCCGCGTCAACCCGGAAGTCGGGTCCGGCGGGCATGCCAAGATCACCACGGGCGATTCCGCGAACAAATTCGGCGTTTCCTTCCAGGAGGCGGAACGGCTCTATCATCGCGCGGCGAATATGCCGGGTATCTCCATCCAGGGGATCGCGGCGCATATCGGCTCGCAGATCACCGAATTCTCGGCCTATCGCGCGGCCTTCACCAAACTGCGCGGCATTGTCGAAAATCTGCGGCGGATGGGCCTGCCGGTCTCGCGGCTCGATCTCGGCGGCGGAGTCGGCGTGCCCTATGAAATGAGCTACCCCTACCGCCATGGCCCGGACACCGTTCAAGCCTATGGCGACATGGTGCGCGAGGTGACAGCTGGCCTTGATATCGAGCTTGGCTTCGAACCGGGCCGGGTGATTGTCGGCAATGCCGGCGTTCTTCTGACCCGCATCGTGCATACCAACCACCGCGCCGACCGCACCTTCCTCATCGTGGATTCGGGCATGAACGATCTCGTTCGCCCCGCCATGTACGAGGCCTATCACGAGATCTGGCCGGTAACGGAACCTTCCGCGGACGCAAAGCCTACCCCCTTCGATATTGTCGGACCGATCTGCGAATCGAGCGATGTCTTCGCGACCGGGCGCATGATGGCGCCGGCAAAACCGGGCGATCTCATCGTCTTCAAGACCGCGGGCGCCTATGGCGCCTCTATGTCCTCGACCTATAACCAGCGCCTGCTGGTGCCGGAAGTGCTGGTGAACGGCGCGGAATACGCCGTCACCCGGCCTCGCCAGACCTATGAGGAATTGCTCGGAACGGATCGCAAGCCGCCCTGGTTGTGAGCGCCCTTCGCCACGACTAGCGCCCGCCGGAACGCCTCAACTCACCGCAATGTGAATCATCCGCCCCCTTTTCGGGCGGGAAACAGGCGCATGCCCGCGTCATCGCAACTGGCGCGTCAGGATTTCCGTGCTACCCTGCATTCCGTGGGTGTTCGCGCGGACGTATTGACGCCATATCCGCGTGGCAGGTTTCGCCAGATGGACACCGGCAATGGGAGCCATGACCAGCGAAAAAGCGCGCACCCTTCCCGAGCCTGCCACCCCTGCCCCGGCGGACGCATTGTTCTCGCGCCGCGTCGCGGCGGGCGCCGGACTTCTGTTCGAGGATATCGCCCCGCGCCTGCTGGCCCCGGCGCTCGTGGCCGCCACCTTTCTCGTCCTCGCCCTCGGCGGCGTCTTCGCCATGCTCGAACCATGGATGCGCGGCGCCCTGACCGGGGCCTTCGCCATCGCGTTCCTGTACCAAGCCCGCCCTCTCGCGGCGCTGCGCTGGCCAAGCCGCGCGGCGATCGAGCGCCGGCTCGACGCCTCGCGACCGGATTTCCACCGCCCCCTCGCCACCCTGGCCGATCGGCCCGCCGCGCAGGACCCTGTCTCGCTGGCGATCTGGGCGGAACATCGCACACGCGCCGAAGCGGCGAGCCGCGCCTTGCGTGCGCCGGCGGCGGATGCCCGCCTCGCGGAACGCGACCGCCTTGCCCTGCGCGGCGCCGCGCTGGTCGCGCTGATCGCCGCCGGCTTCGTGGCCGGAGACGAGAAAAGCGCCCGCCTCGCGCTCGCCTTCGACTGGACCACGCCGCGCGCGGCGCCGGTGCCCCCGCGCCTCGACGCCTGGATCGATCCGCCAGCCTATACCGGCAAACCGCCGATCTTCCTCGCCAATATCGCGCCGGACGATCTCATCCGCGCGCCGGTCGGTTCCATCCTGACGGTGCGTGTCGTCGCCGCGGCCAGTGAAGGCGCGGCAGGAGCGCCCCCCGCCCTGGCGCTCGATCACGATCCCGGCCTCGAAGCCTTCCGCGCGGAAGACAAACCCGATGCGCCCGAGGCAAAGCTCCAACCCGGTGTGATGATGGAACGCCGTATCCTGCGCGCGGATTCCCGCGTGCGGATCGGTCTGCCGGGCAGCGCGCCCCGCGCCTATGCGCTGGCGGCCATCCCGGATCTGCCTCCCCGCGCGATCCTCAAAGAGGTGAAGGCGGAATCCGCCTCGCCGCAGCTCCACAACAAGGCGGGGCTCCGCCTGCTCTTCACCCTCGAAGACGATTACGGGATCGCCAAGGCGGAACTCGCGATGGAGCGGGTTGGCGCTACGGCCAAGACCGGGCGCACCTTGTTCCCGCCGCCGCAGATCTCCATTCCCCTGCGCATTGGCGACGGGCAGGCTTTCGCCGAAACCGAGGAGCATATCTGGGCCGGCGAGAGCGTGCGCGTGAGGCTGCTGGTCGAGGATGATCTCGGCCAGAAGGCGCAGAGCGAACCTATCGAGGTCACGTTGCCGCAAAAGCCTTTCACGCAGGCGCTGGCACGTGTGCTGATCGAGCAAAGACGCGAACTCAACACCTCGCCGGACGATCGCAAGCGCCTCGCCCTCGCCTTCGATGCGCTACTCTTCGAGCCGGAGCGCTACACCGCCCCGATCGTCGATTTCCTCGCCCTCGACATGTTGCGCACCGCCATTCGCAATGCCCGGAAGGACGAGCGCCTCAGGGAAATCGCCGAGGATATGTACCAGACCGCGCTCGCCATTGAGAATGGCGACATGACCGAGGCCGAGAAGCGCCTGCGCGAGGCCGAGGCACGTTTGCGCGACGCGATCGAGCGCGGCGCCTCGCCGGATGAGATCAAGAAACTCGCTGAAGAACTGCGCCGCGCGATGGACCAGTTCCTGCGCGAATTCGCCGAACGCGCCCTGCGCGAGCGTGACCGGAACGCACAGGACCGTGCCCCCGCCAACCCCGAACGGATGTTGAGTCAGCGCGATCTCAACCAGATGCTCCGTAAAATCGAGGAAATGGCGCGCTCCGGCAACATGGAGGAAGCCCAGCGCCTGCTGAACGAGCTGAAGCAATTGCTCGACAATCTCCGCACAGCCGAGCGCCGCAATGTCGATCCGCGCATGCGCGAACTCGGCGAGCAGATCCAGGAACTCGACAAGCTCCAGCGCGAGCAGCGCGATTTGCGCGACCGTACCTTCCGCGACGGCCAACAGGGACAGAACCGCCAGAGCCGCCGCCAGCGCGGCCAGCAACAGCAAGGCCAGCAGGGACAACAGGGCCAGCAGGGGCAGCAGGGTGACGGCGGCGACGAGGAAATGAGCCTAGAGGAACAGCAGCAGGCACTGCGCGAACGCCTCAAGCAGCTTCGCGAGCGCCTCAAGCAGCGCGGCATGCAGGAAGGCGAAGGATTCGGCGAGGCCGAGGACGGCATGGGCGAGGCGGAAGGCCAGCTTGGCCAGGGTAATTCCGGTGGCGCGACCGAAGGGCAGCAGCGCGCGCTCGATGGGCTGGGCCGCGCCGCCGAAGGCATGGCGCGCGATCTGGAGCGTCAGATGGGCCAGGGCGAGGGTGAAGGCGAGGATGGCCCCGCCTTCGGGCAACCGGGCCGTTCGCAGCGCGGGCGCGCGGATAACCGCACCGATCCGCTCGGGCGGCCACAACCCAATATGCGCCGCGATTTCGAGGACAATACGCGTGGCCTCGAGGATGGGCGCGGCAATACCCAGGGCACGATCAGCGAGCGGGCCGACAAGGTGCTCCGAGAACTCCGGCGGCGGCTCGGCGAATTCGAGCGCCCGCGCGAGGAACTCGAATATCTCGATCGGCTGCTGCGTCAGCGCTGATCACGCCGATTTTCCTGTTTTCAACCGGCCCGCACGCGCTATGTGATGCCTTTGGCGCGGCCCGGCCGCCGCGCCACGATGGAGGGTTCCGACATGGGTTCGAATGCGTTGGTTGGGGTTGCCGTCGGCGCGGTGGCATTGGTGCTTCTCTTCGGGCTGATCAATATGCTCAAGGGTGACAACCCCAACCGCTCGCAGCAATTGATGCGCTGGCGCGTGGTGCTCCAGCTCGTCGCGATCATCATCATCATGGGCGTGATCTGGTATCGCAGCTGAGAAGAAGTGATGGTCAAGCTCAACCGCATCTACACGAAGACCGGCGACAACGGCACGACAGGCCTCGGCGACGGCGCGCGCGTGGCAAAAAATGACGCACGCGTCGAAGCTTTCGGCACGATCGACGAGGCCAACAGCGCCATTGGAATCGCGCGGCTGCATACCGGCGCGATGCCGGAGCTCGACGCGATCCTCGCGCGGATTCAAAATGATCTCTTCGATCTCGGCGCGGATCTGTGCACCCCGGACCGCGGGCAGAAGTTCGAATGGGAACCCTTGCGTATTCTCGATAAGCAGGTGGAGCGGCTCGAAAGCGAGATCGACGCGCTCAACGCGCGGCTCAAGCCGTTGAAATCCTTCATCCTGCCCGGCGGATCGGCGGCGGCGGCGCATCTTCACCTCGCGCGTACCATTGCCCGACGCGCCGAGCGGCTGATGGTCGCGCTCGCCGCGATACCCGGCGAGCCGGTCGGCACGCCGGCGCTGAAATACATCAACCGGCTGTCGGATCTCCTGTTCGTGGCCGCTCGGATCGCCAATGCGGACGGCGCCGAGGATGTACTCTGGGTGCCGGGGCTGACGCGCGGCTAGATAGGCATAAGAAAAATGCTGTTCCTGCGTCGTAAAAACGACATGGGGGACTACAAAGCCGCGTTAATCCGATGCTAGTGTGCAATGCAAGATAAGAAGCACGCCGTCGGGCGGTACATGCCGCCCGCTTGAGGAAAACGGATAGGAAGCCGCGATGAAAATCCTCGTCCCCGTCAAACGGGTTGTCGATTACAATGTGAAGATCCGCGTCAAGGCGGATGGCTCGGGCGTCGAGCTGGCCAATGTGAAGATGAGCATGAACCCCTTCGACGAGATCGCCGTCGAGGAAGCCCTGCGGCTCAAGGAAGCCGGCAAGGCGGCGGAAGTCGTCGTCGTCTCCATCGGTCCGGCGCAGGCGCAGGAAACGATCCGCACCGGCCTCGCCATGGGCGCCGATCGCGGCATCCATGTGAAGACCGATGCAATCGTCGAACCCCTCGCGGTGGCGAAGCTGCTTAAGGCCGTGATCGCCAACGAGGCGCCTGGTCTTGTCATCCTCGGCAAGCAGGCGATCGACGATGACATGAACGCCACCGGCCAGATGCTGGCGGCGCTGCTTGGCTGGGGCCAGGGTACCTTTGCTTCGAAAGTCGTGGTGGATGGCGCGAAGGTCGATGTCACCCGCGAGGTGGATGGCGGATTGCAGACTGTCTCGCTCAAGCTCCCCGCGATCGTGACGACCGATCTGCGCCTCAACGAGCCGCGCTACGCCTCGCTGCCCAACATCATGAAGGCGAAGAAGAAACCGCTCGACGAAACCTCCCCGGAGACGCTCGGCGTCGATATCGCGCCGCGCCTCGAAGTGCTGAAGACCGCGGAACCCGCGAGCCGCAAGGCCGGCATCAAGGTCGGCTCGGTAGATGAGCTGGTGACGAAACTCAAGACCGAAGCGGGAGTGCTGTGATGGCTGTTCTGGTTCTTGGCGAGCATTCCAACGCTGCCCTCAACGAAGCGACGGCGAAAGCCGTTTCCGCCGCCGCCGCGCTGGGCGGGGATATCCATGTTCTGATCGCCGGCTCGGGCGCGAAGGCGGCTGCCGAAGCTGCCGCGAAGCTCGACGGCGTGAAGAAGGTGCTGCTGGCTGATGCGCCGCACCTCGCCAACGGCCTTGCCGAGCCGGTCTCGGACCTGCTGGTGAGCCTCGCCGGCGGCTATGACGCGATCGTCGCGCCGGCCACCGCCAATGGCAAGAACACGCTTCCCCGTGCCGCCGCCCTGCTCGATGTGCAGGTAATCTCGGCGGTCACCAAGGTGATTTCGGCGGATACGTTCGAACGGCCGATCTATGCCGGCAACGCCATCCAGACCGTGAAATCCAGGGACGCGAAAAAGCTGCTCTCGATCCAGCCGGCAAGCTTCCCTGCTGCCGGCACGGGCGGTTCCGCGGCGGTCGAAACCATCCCCGCGCCGGCGGATGCGGGTGTTTCGGCGTTCATTTCCGAGGAGGTCTCGAAATCGAGCCGCCCCGAACTTGCCTCAGCAAAGATCATCGTGTCTGGCGGCCGTGCCATGGGCTCGGCGGAGAAATTCCGGGAAGTGATCGAACCGCTGGCGGACAAGCTCGGCGCGGCCATCGGCGCCTCCCGCGCCGCGGTCGATGCCGGCTATGCGCCGAACGATCTCCAGGTCGGTCAGACCGGCAAGGTGGTGGCGCCGGCGCTCTATATCGCCTGCGGCATCTCGGGCGCGATCCAGCATCTCGCGGGGATGAAGGATTCCAAGGTGATCGTCGCGATCAACAAGGACCCCGAGGCGCCGATCTTCCAGGTGGCGGATTACGGGCTGGTGGCCGATCTCTTCGAGGCCGTGCCGGAGCTTGCCGCCAAGATTTGAACCTTTCCGGCCGCTTCCGGCGGCCGGAAATACGTTTGTGACAGCATTTTGCTGCCGATCGGCCCTGCCGGCGCTTGAGGCTTTCTCCGCGCCAGCATAGCCTGTCGGAAGGTAGAAAACCGAAGCGGGCAGGGACAATGCAAGGCGAAATCCGAAAAGTCGGGGTTATCGGCGCAGGCCAGATGGGTGGGGGCATCGCGCATGTCGCGGCGCTTGCCGGCTGCGAGGTGGTGATCAACGATATCAGCGACGAGCGCGTGCAATCCGGCCTCGCGACGATAAACGGCAATCTCGCCCGGCAGGTCCAGAAGGGCACGATCACCGAAGAGGCGCGACAGAAAGCCCTGACGTTGATCAGCGGCGGCGCCGACATGGCGATACTCTCCGAGTGCGATCTCGTGATCGAGGCCGCGACGGAGAACGAGGAGATCAAGCGCAAGATCTTCCAGCAGGCAACGCGCAACCTCAAACCCTCGGCGATTGTCGCATCGAACACCTCCTCGATCTCGATCACGCGCCTCGGCGCGGCGACGGACAGGCCGGAGCAGTTCATCGGCATCCATTTCATGAACCCGGTGCCGGTAATGCAGCTCGTGGAGATCATCCGCGGCATCGCGACCGACGACAAGACCTATGCCCTCGCGCGCGATTTCGTCACGAGGCTCGGCAAGACCGTGACGATGAGCGAGGATTTCCCCGCCTTCATCGTCAACCGCATCCTGCTGCCGATGATCAACGAGGCGATCTACACGCTCTATGAGGGCGTGGGTTCGGTGGAAGCCATCGATACCGCGATGAAGCTTGGCGCCAACCACCCGATGGGGCCGCTGCAACTCGCGGATTTCATCGGGCTCGATACCTGCCTCTCGATCATGCAGGTGCTGCATGATGGCTTGGCCGACAGCAAATACCGCCCCTGCCCGCTGCTGGTGAAATATGTCGAGGCCGGCTGGCTCGGTCGCAAGACCAAGCGCGGCTTTTATGATTATCGCGGCGAAAAGCCGGTGCCGACAAGGTAAGCGTCATACCCCACTCTTCGCCTTGATGGCATGTGTCGCCTCGCGGCCGGCGGCCTCGCGCAATTCGTCGCGGAATTCGTCGCGCTTCTCGTGGATAGAGGCGATGATCTTGCCCATGGGCACGCGCAGGTTCACGAGCGCGGCCTCGGAGAGCTGGAGCGAGGCCTCGATCGTCTCGGGCACGGCTTCCGTTACGCCGATCTGATAGAGATGGCGCGCATGTGCCGCATCCATCGCGCGTGCGATGATCGGCAGATCCGGTCGCGCCGCGCGCACCAGCGCCACCACCTTGTCCGTGGCCGCACGGGTACGCACCGTGATGATCACGGCGGATGCCTCCCCGAGACCGCAATGGGCGAGAAAGGCAGCATCGCCCGCATTGCCGTAATAGACCGGGTGGCCAGCGCGGCGGTCCGCCGCCACCGAAGCGGGGTCGAGATCGGTGGCGATATGGGCAAGCTTGTGGCGCGCCAGGAGCGCGCAGACGACCTTGCCGACACGGCCATAGCCCACCACGATGGCATGACCCTGCTGCGCTTCCGGCTTTGCCAACAGCGCCGGATCGACAGGTTTTTGGGCCGCGATCCGCGCCTGGAACCGCTGGAACAGCCCATCGAGCAGGGGAATCAGCGCCATCGAGAGCGCCGTGACCGCGAGCACGAAGCTCGCCGTCTTCGCGGGGATAAGCCCCAGCGTCAGCGCGGCGCCGATGCCGACGAAGGCGAATTCGCCCGCCGGCCCGAGCAGCATCGCGGTTTCGAGTGCCGCCATGCGCGGGACGGCGAAAAGCCGCGCCAGCCCGAAAAGGAGCGCGCCCTTGAGCGCCACCAGCGCGGCAACACTCGCCGCGATCGCACCGGGATCGCGCATGATCTCGCGATAATCGATCCCCATGCCGATCGTGAAGAAGAACATGCCGAGCAGAAGCCCCTTGAAGGGATTGATGATGGTCTCCACCGCCTTGCGATACTCGGTTTCCGCCAGCATCAGGCCGGCAACGAAGGCGCCCAGCGCCATCGACATGCCCGCGAGCGCAGCGGCAAGGCTTGTTCCCACGATCACGAACAGAACCGCGGCAAGGAACAGCTCCTCCGAGCGGGTGCCTGCCACCAGGCGGAGGATCGGGCGCAGCGCGATCCTCCCGAACAGCACGATCGCCGCCAGCGCGATGCCGGCCTGCATGAGTGCGCTCGCCAGCCCGGCGGCCAGCGAGCCTTCCTTGGTACCCAGAACGGTGATCATGAACAGGAGCGGTACCACCGCGAGATCCTGCGCCAGCAGCACCGAAAAGCTGGTGCGCCCGGCATGGCTCGTCATCTTGCCGCGCGCGGAAAGAAGCTCGATCACGATGGCGGTGGAGGACAGGGCAAGGCAGGCACCAATCACCAGAGCCGGTGCGGCGCCAAGCCCGGCATAATGGACGCCGGCACCGATCACCAGAGCCGAGAGGACCACCTGCGCGAAGCCGAGGCCAAAAACCATGCGCCGCAAGGTCATGAGGCGCGCGAAAGACAGTTCCAGCCCGATAAGGAAGAGCAGGAAGACGATACCGAATTCCGCAATGCCCGCGACATTGCCGGCATCGGTGACGGTGACCCAGTAGAGCGGGGGAATAACCTGTGAAAAAGAGCCCAGACCGAGCGGTCCGAGCACGGCGCCGGCGACGAGATAGCCCAGAACGGGATTGAGGCCCCAGCGGCGCACCAGTGGCACCACGATTCCGGCGGTCGCGAGCACGACCAGCGCATCGCTATAGACCGTCACATTGATCGGTGCCGCCATTCCGCCCCCTTTTTGTGGCCCCCTTCACAGGAATGTCAAATCCGCCCTACACTGTAGGTATCAGCGGCAAAGGCCGATTCGGCGCAAGAGGATTATGCCCGAGCAGCCCGCTTCCGCAGCAATGTTTTCGAGGAAAGTGCCTATCGCCTGATTTCAACGCGGTTCCAGCGGCTCGGTATGGGGGTTTTGCGTGACGGTTCATGTCCACCCACTCGTTTCTCCGGAAGCCTGCCCGGCGCTCGTTCTCAACGCCGATTACAGGCCGTTGAGCTATTATCCGCTTTCGCTCTGGTCCTGGCAGGATGCGATCAAGGCCGTCTTCCTCGACAGGGTGAACATCGTCTCTGAATATGACCGGGCGGTGTCGAGCCCCTCCTTCTCGATGCGCCTGCCGAGCGTGGTCTCGCTGAAGAGCTACGTGAAGCCCACGCGCATCCCCGCCTTCACGCGGTTCAACGTCTTCCTGCGCGATCGCTTCACCTGCCAATATTGCGGCGGCCATGAGGATCTCACCTTCGATCACGTAATCCCGCGCTCGAAAGGCGGGCTGACGACCTGGGAGAATGTCGTCGCGGCTTGCTCACCCTGCAATCTGCGCAAAGGAGACAAGCTGCCGCAGGAAATCGAGATGCTGCCGTTCCAGGCGCCCTTCGCGCCCAGCGTGCAGGATCTCCACCATAATGGCCGGCTCTTCCCGCCCAATTACCTGCATGACAGCTGGTTCGACTATCTCTACTGGGACAGCGAACTCGAACCGTAAGCGATCAGCCGCGCTGGACGAAACCGCGCGCCGCCGAGAAGGACAGCGCAGCGACGAGCAAGGAGACCACCGCGTTCCAGCCCGCGAAGGACAAGCCTAGAATGCGCATCGGCGCCTCGTTGCACAGCACGACCTTGGCCCGCCCGAGCGCCTTGTGGAAATCCTCCAGCGAAAGCGCGTTGACCGTCACCCGGCCGCCGCAATCCGCCGGGCCGAGCCAAAGCTTCCACTCGACGCCGGCGTGATAAAGGCCGAGCCCCGCCGAAACCAGGAAGATCATCCCGAGGAAAAGCGCGATTGCCGGCAGGAACCTTCCAGCCGCGCCCCCGCGCAGCCCGATCAGCGCCAGCACCATGCCGGGCATCGCCAGATAATAAGGCCAGCGCTGCCAGAGACAGAGCTTGCAGGGCACATAGTTCAGTACCAGTTCCGAAAACCATGCACCGCTGATCGAGCCGATCGCCAGGAATATGGCCAGGAGCAGCCGGCTTTCGGGACGAGACATCAAGCCGGGCATCATGACCTCACACTAGGAATTTCGCGACGGCGAAACCGCCGACCAGCGCGATGATTCCGAGAATTCCGACCAAAGTGAGGTTGTTCTCGATGAAACGCCTGAGCGGAACGCCAAAACGGTGCATCACGCCCGCGACAAGATAGAACCGGGCGCCGCGCGTGAGCAGACAAAGCCCGATGAACCAGACGAGATCATACCCCGCCAATCCGCTGGCGATGGTCACGAGCTTGAAGGGGATCGGCGTCAGCCCCTTGATGAGGATGATCCAGTGCCCGTGCTGCTGGTAGAGCGCGCGGAAGGCATCCATCTTGTCGCCATAGCCGTAAAGCCTCACCAGCCACGCGCCGAGCGTATCATAGAGCAGCGCGCCGATCGCATAGCCGACAAGCGCACCCAGCACCGAGGCGATGGTGCAGATCAGGGCATAGTTCCAGGCACGCTCCGGCTTCGCCATCGCCATGGGCATGAGCATCACATCGGGCGGAACGGGAAAAAAGGAGCTTTCGGCAAAGGAAATCACCGCCAGCGCACGCGGTGCGCGCGGCGAGGCGGCAAGCGAGAGGGTCCAGTCATAGAGCGCCTTGAACATGCGCCGGGCTTAGCGGGAAGGGGCGGCAAAGTCCATCCGCCCTCTAAGCTGGCCAAGGCAAGGCGACTCAGCCGGCATCCCCCTGCACTTCCGGGCGCGCGGAAGCGATGGCCGGGTGCTCGGCGGCGGCATCGGCCACCCGCCGCAATATCGGATAGGCATCGAGCGGGCATTCGAAACGGCGCGCGTTGTAGACCTGCGGAACGATGAAGGCATCGGCCAGGGTCGGGGTGTCACCCAGCGCGTAGCGTCCGGTCCGGCCGGCCTGCGTCAGAAACGCCTCCAGCCCCTCGAAACCAGCGGCAACCCAGTAGCGGTACCAGGCGATCTTCTCAGCCTCGGAATGTCCCAGCGTGCCGGTAACATAATTGAGGACGCGCAGGTTGTTGATCGGATGGATCTCGCAGGCCACCGTGGCCATCACCGCGCGCACATAGGCTCGCGCGGCCAGATCCTTCGGCAGAAGCGCCGGGTCCGGGTACTTCTCCTCAATGTATTCGCAGATCGCGGTGGATTGCACGAGAGGGCCGTCTTCCTCCAGCGCCGGAACGAGCCCGAGCGGATTTATCGCCCTGTATTCGGCGCTTTTCTGCTCACCGCCGCCGCGCAGGAGATGGATATAGGCCGGCTCCCAAGCCAAGCCTTTGAGCGCCAGCGCGATGCGTACGCGATACGCCGCGGAAGAGCGGAAATAGGTGTAAAGCTTCATGATCAAACTCCCGTCTTCCAGGCTGCGGGCGCTGTCGCCCGCAGCCTTGCTCTAAGCCATCAAAAGCCGAGCGCCATCCCATCCTTGCGCTGGTCCGAGCCCGCGACAAGCACACCGCGATCGTGATCGATCACGATCGCCTGCCCGCCGCCCATCGGCTGCGCGCGCGGCTTGAGAACATGCCCGCGTGAAGCAAGATCAGCCAGAACCGGCTCACCATGGGTCGGCTCGATTTCAAGCACGCCATCGAAGGCGAAGGCGCGCGGTGCATCGATCGCGGCTTGAACATCAAGGCCTCGATCGATGAGGCCCGAGAGGAAGGCGGCGTGGCCGGCGGCCTGATAATGCCCGCCCATCACGCCGAACGGCGCCACGATGCGTCCGTTTTTCGCCAGCATCCCCGGAATAATCGTGTGCATGGGCCGCTTGCGCGGGCCGATCTCGTTGGGATGCCCCTCACGCAAATTGAAGGAAGAGCCGCGGCTGTGCAGCACGATCCCGGTCTCGGGCTCAAGGCGGGTCGAGCCGAAGGCGTGGAAAATGGAATTGATGAAGGAGATGGCGTTGCCATCCCGGTCCACCACGCTGAGATAGATGGTGTCCTTGTGCTCCGGCTCGTTCCACAAGGTCGGCGGTTTCGCCCGCGCCATGTCGATGCGCGTGCGCAAATTCGCGGCGAACTCAGCCGAGAGCAGCGTCTCGACCGGGAGCGGCAGATGCGCGGGATCGGCAACAAGCGCATCGCGCTGATGATAGGCGAGCTTCGTCGCCTCCGCATGGAGATGGACACGATCCGCCAGCGGCAATCCTTCCGACAGATCGAAGCCCGAGAGGATGTTGAGGATCATCAGCGCCGCGACCCCCTGCCCGTTGGGCGGGCATTCATACACGTCGTAGCCGCGATAAGTGCTGCGGATCGGTGTGACGTACTCGGCGCCTTCGAGCGCCTCGGCGAAATCATCGAGTGTATGGGCCCCGCCAAGCGCATTGAGATGCGCTACCAGCTTCTGCGCCGTCTCGCCGAGGTAGAAGGCCGCAGCACCTTTTGCCGCAATGACCTTGAGCGTCGCGCCGAGCCTGGGCTGGGCGTGGCGCTCTCCGGCGCGCGGGGCACGCCCGCCCGGCAGGAACAACGCGCTGGCATGGGCGTCGCCCGCGAGGATTTCCGCTTCCGCCGCCCAATCCTGCGCGACGCGCGGCGCCACGGGGTAGCCATTCTGCGCATAATCGATGGCGCGGGCGAAGAGCCTGTCGAGCGGCATCGAGCCGTGATCACGATGAAGCCGTGTCCAGGCGGAAATGGCGCCGGGCACCGTGATCGCATGGGGCGAGGTGCGCGCGATTTCCTTCATCCCCGCTTCGCGCAGCTTCGCCGCGCTGATGCCCGCCGGCGCGCGGCCCGAGCCGTTGAGCGCAATGACCGGCCCACCCTTGGGCGCATAAAGCGCGAAGCAATCGCCCCCGATGCCGGTCATATGCGGCTCGACCACGCATTGGACCGAAACCGCCGCAAGCGCGGCATCCACCGCATTGCCGCCCGCCGCGAGAATCTCGAAGCCAGCCGCGCTGGCCAGCGGATGCGAGGTGGCGATGGCAGCCTCGCGTGCATAGAGCGGAGCCCGGCCGGGGCGAAGAAAATCGTGCATCCTGTCCTCTGATCTTATCTGGGGACGCCGTTCGCTGAGGCGCAACCTTGCGTCCAAGCCTTGCTTTGTTGGAATTGATAAAGAATGTTACCATCTCCATGCAAGCGGTTGCCGCCGTCCCTGACAGGTAAAATCAGAACAATCGCCGCAGATGCGTGAGGACACAGGCGCGTACATTGTCGATATGCGTCCGCATGGCCGCCTCCGCCCGCCCTGGATCGCGCGCCTTGATGGCTTCGATGATCTCGATATGCTCGCGGGCGCCGGGCTCGAAACGCTCCGGCAGGCGCCCCTTGTCGAATATCCGCGTCTTCTGGCGCAGGTCTCCGATCATCCCCAGCAGCAACCGTGATCCGGCGAGACGCGCGATCCCCTCATGCAAGAGATCATCCGAGCGGACATGCTCCTCGGTGCTCGGCACATGGCCGGCGACATAGCTCTTCATCACCGCGAGAAGCTCATCCAGCGCGCCGGCATCTCCGACTTCCGCCGCCTTGCGGGCGGCCTCCACCTCCAGCAGCCGGCGCACATGCAGGATCTCGATGAAGTCATCGAGGGAGAGCTTGCGCACGACAGGCGTGAGCCCCGCGCTGCGCAGGACCAGACCTTCCATCATCAGCCGCATGATCGCCTCGCGCACGGGCGTACGCGAGACGCCGAGCTTTTCAGCGAGTTTCTTTTCCTGAAGCGTTGTACCAACAGGCAGTTCGCCGCTGAGAATCATGTCTCGCAGGCGGGAATAGGCCACATGGCCGAGCGTAGCGCTGTTATCTTCGTCGATCATCAAGGCTCCCCCGCAGCGCCTGCGCTGCTTGATACATCCAGAGTAGGGCACGCCGGCGGAAGCCAGCGCGCAGAATCGCGAAATGTTTCGGCCGGCCGGGAGCGCTGAGCCTGATGTTGTTTACATTCTATGTGTATACTGATTGTATTTCAAGAGCTGCGAGCCCGAAGCTCCAGATTGTGTAAAAAACCGCAGAGGCAGGAGGGTCTACCCATCCCTTGGGAAAAACCCCGCTTCGAGCACCGATATCCACGATGTTCTCATCAAAGGGAGGACAATAATCATGATCGACGTGATCCGGGGCGGCACCATCGCCACTGCAACGGAGATGTTCGAAGCTGATCTCGCCATTGCCGATGGCAGGATCGTCGCCATTGGACGCAATCTCCCGGCTGGCGGGCGGGAAATCGATGCGCGAGGCAGGCTCGTCCTGCCCGGCGGGGTCGATTCCCATTGCCATATCGAGCAGCTTTCCGGCGGCGGCATCATGAACGCGGATACATTCGAGACCGCCACGCGTTCTGCCGCTTTCGGGGGGACGACGAGTGTGATCTCCTTCGCCGCCCAGCACCGCGATATGAACCTTCGCGAGGTCGTTGCGGATTACACCGCCCGCGCCGCGCGCGGCGCGTTGATCGACCACGCCTTCCACCTCATGGTTGCGAACCCGGACCGCCAGACGATCGATCACGACATTCCAACCCTCGTGGAAGAAGGGCATCGCTCGGTGAAGGTCTTCATGACCTATGACCGCGTGCAGGTGAATGACGAGCAATTGCTGGAAGTGCTGCTCGCCGTCCGCCAGGTCGGCGGTCTGGTCTGCGTCCATGCCGAAAATCACGGCATGCTCAAATGGATCGGCGAAAGATTGACCGCGCGGGGCTTCACAGCGCCGCAATTCCACGCGGTGAGCCATCCGCGCGAAGCGGAGATCGAGGCGTTTCAGCGCCTGATCACCTTTTCGCGCCTCACCGACCAGCCGGTGATGATCTTCCATGTCTCGACCAAGGAAGGCGCGGCCATTATCCGCCAGGCGCGCGGCGAGGGCGTCAAGATCTTCGCCGAGACCTGCCCCCATTATCTCTTCCAGGAAGCCGCCATACTCAAGCAGCCCGGCATCGATGGCGCAAAATACATCTGCTCCCCACCCCAGCGGGAAAGCGCAGATCAGGAGGCGCTCTGGCGCGCGCTGGAGCTTGGTGATCTGCAGGTGCTTTCCTCCGATCACGCGCCCTATCGCATGGATGCGAGCGGGAAGCTCTCCGCGGGGCCCAACCCGCCTTTCAAGGCCATGGCCAACGGCATGCCCGGCCTCGCGATGCGTCTGCCGTTGCTTTTCGATGCGATGGTCTCGAAAGGGCGCCTCGGCCTCGGCAAATTCGTCGAACTCACCGCGACCGCGCCGGCACGGCTCTACGACCTGCCGGGCAAAGGCGCCATCGCCATCGGCATGGATGCCGATCTCGCTTTGTGGAACCCGGACCGGGAGGTTACCCTCGGCGAAACCCATGACAATGCCGGCTACAATCCTTTTGCCGGCCAGAAGGTGAAGGGCTGGCCGGAAACGGTACTTAGCCGCGGGAAGGTCGTCGTTCACGACGGTGATATCCTCGGCAGGCCCGGCGACGGCCGCCTGCTCTTGCGAAAGGCCGGCCCCGCGACCCGGCCTACCGGCCGCCTTTCGGAAAGTTTTGATCCCCTGCGCAATTTTGGCGCTGAACTTTATTGAGGCTTGCGATGGAACGCACCGTTTTCGTCATAAATCCGAACTCATTGGAGAAGGTCACGGCCGGCATTGATGCGGCGATCGCGCCGCTGCGCGCCGCCGATGGCCCGGCGATCCGCTGCCTGACGTTGAAGGAAGGACCGCCAGGTATCCAGTCGCAACGCGATGTCGACAGCGTCATCCTGCCGATGCTGGCGCTGGCGAAGACGGTGGAAGCGCAAGCCGCCGCCTATGTCATCGCCTGTTTTTCCGATCCGGGTCTGCACGCGCTGCGCGAGCAGACCCGCGTGCCGGTTCTGGGTATCGCTGAATGCGGAATTCTCACGGCGATGACCATGGGGCAACGCTTCGGCATCATCGCCATCCTCCCGACATCGATCCCGCGACATCTGCGCTATGTCGGCGCGATGGGCGTGACGCAGCGCCTTGCAGGAGACCTCGCGCTCGGATTGGGCGTGGCGGAACTTTCGGACGAGACCCGCACGCTGGAGCGCATGAAGGAGGTCGGCGCCCGCCTGCGTGACAACCACGGCGCCGATGTCCTCGTGATGGGTTGCGCCGGCATGGCCCGTTATCGCGTGGCCATCGAGGACCATCTGGGCATTCCGGTGGTCGAGCCGACCCAGGCCGCGACCGCAATGGCCGTGGGCCGGGCACGGTTCGCCGGAACCTGATCAGGTGAGCGCGGACTGGATCTCGATCTGATAGCCCTCGGGATCGTTGAAGACGAAAGCACGGATGCCAAGCTCCGCGCTCGAACGCGGCGGGCGAAGCCCATCGGGACCAACTTGCTCGATATAGGCATACCAGGCATCAACATCCTCAACCCGGATGCAGATCTGCACCGGCTTGACCGGATGCGCGCGGTGGGAGCCGCGCGTCTCATCGACGAGTCCGACATGCGCCTCGCCTGTCACGTGATAAATCTTCGACCACCCCTGATCGATTGCGAGGGAGAGTCCCAGCACCTCTTCATAGAAGCGCATCGCCGCCGGCAGGTCCTTGTAGTAGAGAAAGGTGATCATTTTGCGGTTGGCCGACACTGGGGGGCGCTGCGGGTGCTTGTTCATTTGCTCTCCTTTGCGCGCAACACTCCCCTGATTGCGAGAGAGCCCGTTGATGCGCGGATTTTTATGGTGTAGCGTTTGTATACCGCGCTGAAAGACGCGACAAGGAGAGGTAATGCCATGAAGAAAATCAAAGGTTTGAAATGGGTCGTGGGGCTTGGCCTCGCAGCGGGCATGGCGGCGGTGTCGGTCGCTCCGGCCAACGCGCAGGCCACGCTCGACACCGTGAAGAAGCGGGGCAAGGTGCGCTGCGGCGTGGCGCCGACCTCGCCCGGCTTCTCCTTCGCGGATGACAAGGGCGTGCGTCGCGGGTTCGATATCGACATCTGCCGCGCGGTCTCGGCGGCTGTTTTCGGTGACCCCGACAAGGTCGAGCATGTTCCGCTCAACACCAATGTGCGCTTCCAGGCGCTGCAATCGGGCGAAATCGACATTCTCTCGCGCCAGACTACCTGGACCTTCTCGCGCGACAATTCCCTGGGCCTCGATTTCGGCCCGGTGGTCTTCTACGACGGTCAGGGCATCATGGTGACGTCCAAGCTCGGCGTGAAGAGCGCGGGCGAGCTTTCGAGCGCGGCGGTCTGCGTGCTGCCCGGCACCACGACGCAGCAGAACCTTGAGGATTATTTCCGCCCGCGGAAGATCAAGTATGAGTCCGTCGTGTTCGAGAACACGGATGAATGGCGCAACGCCTATTTCAACGGCCGTTGCGACGCGCTCACCACCGACCGTTCGGACCTGGCTTCCGTGCGTGCCATCGCCCAGGACCCGGCGGCGCATGTCATCCTGCCTGAAACGATCTCCAAGGAGCCGCTCGCGCCTGTCATCCGCCAGAATGACGCGAACTGGAAGGATATCGTGAGCTGGAGCGTCTTCGCGCTCTTCGCGGCCGAAGAAATGAAGATGACGCAGGCGAATGTCGACACCTTCCTCAAGAGCCAGGACCCTGAGATCCAGCGCATGATGGGTGTCAATGGCGATCTCGGCAAAATGCTCGGGCTCGACGCCAAATGGGCCTATAACGTGATCAAGGGCGTCGGCAACTATGCCGAAGTGTTCGACCGGAACGTCGGCCCGAACACCAAGCTCGGCCTCTCGCGCGGGCCGAACAAGCTGTGGACCGAAGGCGGCCTGCTCTACTCCCCGCCCTTCCGCTGAGTCCCTCCCCGCCGGGCGGCGAAAGCCGCCCGGTTTTCTTCCTAGGTCAGGATACTTCCCATGCGCCACGTTGCCGGGCGAGCGACGCGCCTTTTCTATGATCTGCGTTTTCGCGCGATATTCTACCAGGTCTTGGCCGTTGGCGCCGTGATCCTCGTTGGCCTCTATCTCTTCTCGAACGTCTCGCGGAAGTTGGCCGAGCAGAACATCGTCACGGGGTTTGATTTCCTCTGGCGCGAGGCCGGATTCGTCATTTCCCAGACGCTGATCGACTACAAGCCCACGGACAGCTATGCTTGGGCGCTCGTCACCGGGATCATCAACACCATCTGGGTCTCGATCCTGGGCGTGATTTTCTCGACGCTGATCGGACTCGTCGTTGGCGTGGCGCGGCTCTCGAAGAACCCGCTTCTGGCCTTTCTCGCCTTCCTGTTCGTTGAGGCACTGCGCAATGTGCCGCTGCTGCTTTACCTGTTCTTCTGGTACGCATTGATCGTCACCACCCTGCCGCCCGTGCGCGAGGCGTGGGAGATCGTGCCCAGCGTCTTCATCTCCAACAGCGGATTCACAATCCCCTCGCTGAACTGGAGTCCGGCGCATAGCGTCGTACTTGGTGCGCTGATCCTGGGCGGTTTCCTCGCGATTTTCGTGCGCCGCAAGCTGATCGCGCAGCGCGTGGAAACCGGCGTGGAGCGGGTGTTGTGGCCCTGGACCGCGCTGGCGCTTCTTGTTCCCGTCGCGCTCGCGATCCTGATCGCTCAACCCGATTTCGCCATCAATTTCCCGGAAAAGGGGCGCTTCCGCCTCACCGGCGGCGCGCATCTCAAACCGGAATTCACCGCGCTCCTGATCGGCCTCACCCTTTCCGCGGCGGCAAGCAACGCCGAGACCATCCGCTCCGGCATCCTTTCGGTGCGCAAGGGGCAATGGGAGGCGTCACGCTCGCTCGGACTGGATGACCGTCAGGCGTTGCGTCTCGTGGTGCTGCCACAGGCGTTGCGGGTCATCATTCCTCCGATGACAAGCGCGTATCTGAGCCTTTTCAAGAATTCGTCGCTCGCCATCGCGATCGGATACCCCGATCTGGTGATGGTCGCGAACACCACCATGAACCAGACCGGGCAGGCGATCGAAGGCATCGCGATCTTCATGCTGGTCTATCTCGGTCTTTCGATCACCATCTCGCTGATCATGAACTGGTATAACGGGCGCGTCGCGCTCAAGGAGCGCTGAGCCATGCAGGAAGCGAGCATCATCCGCATCGCCCCGCCACCCCAGCCGGGCTATTTCAAACGCACGTTGGGCGCCCTGTTCGCGACGCCCCTCAACGCGATCGTCACCCTGATATGCCTTTGGCTGTTCTGGCTTGTCCTTAAGGGCAGCTATGGCTGGCTGATCGCGCGCATGGTCACCGAAGGCGGTTCGACAGCCTGCCGCGCGGGGAACGGCTTCTGTCTGCCCTTCTTCCAGGCCAAGCTGCGCTTCCTCATTTTCGGGGTTTATCCCTATGAAGAGCATTGGCGCGCGGGCAGCGCGATGCTGCTCTTCCTCGCGGGGCTGGGGATCTCCATGATCCCGCGCTTCTGGGGCCGCTGGCTGCTGGTGCTGTGGACCGGCATCGTGGTCGCGAGCTTCGTGCTGATTTCCGGCGGGATCTTCGGCCTGAAGCCGATTGAGACCTCGCAGTGGAGCGGACTTCCCCTCTCGCTGATCCTCACCACCGTGGGTCTTGCGCTGGGCTTCCCGCTTGGTGTGATCCTGGCGCTGGCGCGCGCTTCGAACCTGCCGGCGATTCGTGTCCTCGCGATCGTCTTCATTGAAGTCGTGCGCGGCGTGCCGCTGATCTCGATCCTCTTCATGGCCTCGGTCATGCTGCCGCTCTTCATGCCGACCGGCCTGACGGTGGACAAGCTGCTGAGAGCGCAGATCGCGATCATCATCTTCGCCGCCGCCTATATCGCCGAAGCCGTTCGCGGCGGCCTGCAGGCGATCCCGCGCGGCCAGCACGAGGCTGCCGGCGCGCTTGGGCTGCATTACTGGCAGGCCATGCGGCAGATCATCCTGCCGCAGGCGATCAAGATCGTCATTCCGCCGCTCGTGAACATCTCGATCGGCTTCTTCCAGGACACGACCCTGGTAACGATCATCGGCCTGCTCGACTTCCTGTCCACGATCCGCGCGGCCATGACCGACCCGGAATGGATCGGCGCGGCGGTGCTGGAAGGCTATCTCTTCGCCGCCTTCGTCTATCTCGTGTTTTCCTATTCGATGGGCGCCTATAGCCGCTATCTCGAGCGAAGGCTGCGCACGGGCCACGACTGAAACAAAAAAGGGCGGCCCGCGGGCCGCCCTTCTTGCATGAATGCCCCACTCAGCCGGCGCGGGCCGCGCGGAATTCGCGGATGTAATCAATCGCCTGATAGGTCCAGTAAGTCATCTGCGCCGTCGCTGTACCGAAAGGTCCGCCCGCCCAGTTGAGCCCGAAAGGCGCATAGAGCCGGTAGCGGTCCGAGGCACCGAGAATGCCTTCCGCCACAACGCGCCCGGCAATGGAGGTGGTGTTGAGCCCGTGGCCGCCAAAGCCGTAGCAATGCCAGATTCCCGGCTGCATCTGGCCGATCATCGGCATGAGATGGCGCGCATAGGCCATGAGGCCGGACCAGGCGACCTCGACCTTGATCCCTTCGAGCTGCGGATAGGTCGAAACCATCGTCCGCCGGAGCATGTCCGCCAGTCGGCGCGGCTCGCTGGTGCGCGTGGTGATCCGCCCGCCCCAGAGGATTCGTGATCCGCCTTCGACCAGCCGGTAGTAATCGCCTGCGCGGCGATTGTCGCTGATCGCATAGGGCGCACGGATTGCCTCGGCGATACGCTCCGGTGCCTTCTCGGTAAGCAGCACATAGGTCGCGATGGGCAGAATGGCGCGCTGCATCTTCGGGGTCACGGGCCCCGTGTAGCCGCCGGTCGCGAAGACGACCTCCTTCGCCGAGACGCTACCGGCGGATGTCCTGAGCACTTTCTCGGCGCCGTCGAGTTCGGTGGTTATCACGGCGGAATGCTCGAAAATACGCCCGCCCAGCGCCTCAATTCCGCGCGCGAGGCCACGGGCATAGTTCAACGGGTGAAAGTGGAAAGCCTGCGGATCAAAAAGCGCCTCGTAGTATTTGCGCGAGCGCAGGACAGAGCGGACCTCCTCCTTCGAGCGCAGCTCGAGGGAATAGCCGAAATCGCGGGCCATATCGTCGCGCCGCGCGGCAAGCCCACCCGTATCGGCATAACGCAGAACCGAGAGCTTGCCGTAAACCGGCACGTTGTCTTCCATCTTCAGCGCAGCGAGATTCTCCTCGATGATGCGCGCCCCCTCGATGGAAAGACGATAGAGCGCATGCGCCTTCTCCTTGCCCGCCATCAAGGCGATATGCCCGAGGCCGGTCGCGTAACCCGGCCCGACAAACCCGCCATTGCGACCCGAGGCCCCCCAGCCGACCTTTTGAGCTTCGAGCAAAACCACGCTCTTGCCGGCGCGCGCCAGTTCGAGCGCCGCCGTGAGCCCCGCAAGCCCGCCGCCGACAAGCGCGACATCTGCCTCGACACGGCCCGAGAGCGCGGGGCGGCTCTGCGTGTCGGTCAGGGTGCGGGCATAATAGCAATCGATGTAGGTGGACATGGCTTTATCCTAGCCTTGAAGCGTTTCCGTTGAATAGGGGATAGGCGAGAATACCGCTGGTATGCAATACTCATGGCAACAGTGAACATGCCCGGATCATCGCGAAACCGGGCCACTCCGAACCGGAAACGCACCATGAGCACATCTGAAAGAACCACCCTCTTCCGCAACTGCGACTGGCTGGTCGCCTGGGATGCGAAGGCCAAGACGCATGTCTATCTGCGGGATGCTGACTTCGTTATCCGCGGCAAGGATATCGTGCATGTCGGCAAGAATTACGCCGGCGGAGCGGATGTCGAGGTCGATGCACGCGACATGATGATCATGCCCGGCTTTGTCGATATCCATTCCCATCCCGGCCATGAGCCGGGCTGGAAGGGCATGCTCGAAGAGCTGGGATCGCCGCGTCTGGGGCAATCCTCGCTTTATGAATTCATGCCCGTCTTCAATATCGCGCCGGAATATGCGCGCCCCTCACTGCGCGTCGCGGCCTCGGAATTGCTCAAGAGCGGGGTCACGACCATCTGTGATCTCGGCCGTCCGCGCGAAAGCTGGGCGGATGATTATGCCGAGACGGGTATCCGCGCCGTGCTCTGGGGCATGTTCCGCTCGGGCCCGTGGAAGACGCGCAACGGCCATACCGTCGAATACGATCTCGACCCCAAGGCGGGCGACAAGGCGCTGCTCGACGCCATCGCCATTGCCGACAAGGCATCGAAACACCCATCAGGGCGCATCACAGGCTTCATCGGCCCCTCGCAGATCGATACCTGCACCGAAGGGCAGATCCGCGACGCCCTCGATGCCGCACGCGAGCGCGGCCAGCCGATCCAAATCCATGCCGCGCAATCGATGATCGAATTCCAGGAGATCATGAAGCGCTATGGCGCCACGCCGATCGAGTGGCTGGAAAAGATCGGTGCGCTCGGGCCGGATACGATCATCGGCCATGGCATCTTCCTCAACGACCACCCCTGGCTTCATTGGCCGCATGCCAATGATTTCGAGCGCCTGCGCGACAGCGGCGCGGGGGTCGCGCATTGCCCGGTGGTGTTCGCGCGGCGCGGCATCGCGCTCAACACGCTCTCGCGCTATATGAAGGCGGGCATCCGCTGCGGCATCGGCACGGACAGCTTCCCCCACAATATGCTCGATGAGCTGCGCATGGCCTGCTACGCCGGGCGCATCATCGCCGGCTCCTTCACGGCGGCGACCACGCGCGACGCCTTCACCGCCGCGACATCAATGGGCGCGGACATGATCCGGCGCCCCGATCTCGGGCGCCTGGCGCCTGGCGCGAAGGCCGATTTCTCGATCGTCGACATGCGCAACCCCTATATGCAGCCGGATTACGAGCCGATCCGCTCGCTGGTCTATTCCGCGAATGACCGCGCCATCCGCGATGTCTATGTCGACGGGCGCCAGGTCGTCCGCGATGGCAAGGTGCTCGATTTCGATATCAGCGAGGATATCGAGCTGCTGCGCCGCGCGCAGAAAGAGGCGATCGACAACGCGCCGAATGTCGATTGGGCCGGGCGGCGGATGGACCAGCTCTCGCCGCGCGTCTTCGATATCCAGCCTTGAGAAAGGGCGGGCGCAAGCCCGCCACTTCCCGTTCAGATGAGCGGCAGCGAATAGGGCGCGAGCGTCGCGATATCGCGCCCTTTCGGATCACTCTTCTCGGCGATCCGGCAGGCACGACGCTGCGCATCCTGCAACTGACGCACCGCGCCATCGACATCGAGATGGATGGGCTTGCCGGCTTTGACGATGCGTGCGCCGTCGACAAAAACATCGCGGACAGCGCGCTCCGCCGCGCAATGGATGAGGTTGCGCAGCGGATCATGCACCGGCTGCATCGCCGGGTGCGAGAGATCGACCAGCACGAGATCGGCACGCATACCGGGCGCCAGACGGCCCAGATCCTTGCGTCCCAGCGCCTTCGCGCCGCCGACGGTCGCGATATCGAACATCGTGCCGCTATCGAGATCGAAGACATTGCCGCTCGAAACCCGCGAGCAGATCAGCGCCTCACGCATCTCCTCAAGCATGTTGAACGGGTAGCTGTCCGTGCCGAGACCGACATTCACGCCCGCGCGGCGATAGGCGCCCAGACTTTGCAGGGTCATGCCCGAACGCGCGAAGGTTACCGGGCAATGCGCGACATGCGTACCCGAGCGCGCGAGACGACCGAGATCCTCGCGCACGCGCTGGCGCGTCCAGCTATGGTGATCGAGGAAGATGCAATGGCCGAGAATGAGGTCCTCGCCAAGCAGGCCGAGGCGCTCCAGCATCCGGGGAGCGGTCTCGCCGGTGCGGCGCAGCAACTCCTCGTGCTCGGCCATGGTCTGCGCCGCATGGATGGTGATGCGGAAGCCGCGCTTGCGCGCCTCGGCCACGGATTCGCGCAGCAGGTCTTCCGATACCGTCTCGATCTGCGAGGGCGCGATCACCCCGTCCATCCGCCCGGACGGATGCTTGCGCGCGGTCTCGACGAAGGAAAGCGCCGCTTGATACCGCTCGCGGCCACGTGCCGCGTTCCACTCAAAATCAAGCCGATGGCTGTCCACGACCTTCCAGGCCGCCTCGCGAAAACCAGGCGCGAGATAGGCGCGCATGCCGCTTTGCGCGGCGAGCGGCAGCCATTGATCATAAACGCCGGCGATATCGAGATGGGTGGTGACCCCCGAACGCATCAGGTCCGCCATCATCACGACCTGGCAGGCCGCCTTGGCATCGGCGTCTGAATCGATCAGCGCCGAATACTCGTAAAGGGAATTGCCCCAGAGCGCGGCGGTTCCGGTATCGTCGAAAAGTCCCTTGGCGATCGGCTCGTCGCCGGAATGACAATGCACATTCACGAAGCCGGGCATGACCATCAGCCCCTCGCCTCGGATTTCCTCCGCTACCGGCCCGACATAATCGGGACCGACATGCACGATCCCCTCGGCGGAAAAGGCAATATCGATGCCTTGACGGTATTGGTGCTGCTGATCGGCAGCGTCACGGGCGATCGCCCAGGCGGCTTTTCGGATAACGGTAATCGGATAGGACATGAGGCTCACATTCGGCAGGATTTACTGGCCGAACTATCCCGCCAGCCCAAGCCCCAAGTCAAGCATGCCAAGTGTATACCGCGTGAATTTCATCCGCTCCGGCTGAGATCCGTCGCCATGTCCGGCGCAGGACCTGATCCCGCGATGCGGCGCTCAGCCTCCTGAAGCGCTTTCGATAGCTGCTGGACTTCCAGCATGAGCGCGCCATTGCGGCGGGTTTCCTCGGCAAGCGCCTCGCGGGCACGCGTTGCGTGGGTCTCTGCCTCGTCGAGGGCAATTCGGCGCGTCTCGGCCGTGTGTGTCATGCTTTCGAAGCGGGTTCGCATGGCGTCGCGCTCGGTCTCGAGCCCGAGAATCGAAGCGCGGGCCAGGGCCGCGTCATCGGAGAGCGCGGCGATGGCAGCTTCCCGCGCAGCGATATCTGCCTGAAGCCGCGCGTTTTCCTCGCCGCGACCGGCAATCTCAACCTCCAGCGCCGCTATGCGCTCAAGCAAGGTCGCTTCCGTCTGCAAACGCGCGCCGGCTTCCGCCTTGGCTGCGGCAGCGCTTTCATCCGCCTTGCGGGTCGCCTGGAGGGCGCGGGTCAGGACGATTGCGTGCTCGGCGCGCAATCGATCATGCTCGCCTTCGATCTCGTTGAGAGAAAGCGGAAGCTGGCGTTCAATTCGCCGGCGCGTCAACCGCACGGCGCGACGCCAGAACGCCGGCAGGGCGAGAAGCCAGAGCATTCCCGCCACCATCATTCCCAGCAAGAAAACGAGCGCCAGCTCGATCATCGCCACCTACCCCACGATCCGAGCATCACCATGAAACGGGGGCGCGGTCAAAGGGGCTCAGAACGGATTCCAGGTCGATTTGTCGGTAAACTTGAGATAGCCGATATTGATGCCCAGCCGCGCACCCACACCGGAGCGGATGGGAACGATGATGATGTTATCTGCCGTCAGGGCCGTCATGCCGAAACCGCCGACCAGGTAAGCCGAGCCGTCCACGCCGACAAACCGCTGGTAGATCGAGGCCACGCGCGGCAAGCGGTAGACGAGCATCATCGTGCGGTCACCGTCTCCACCCCAGTCGAATCCGACCGAAGGCCCCTGCCAGAACACCTTACGGTCACCCGCATTGCGGGTGTAGAGCACACCCTCGCCGTAACGAAGGCCGCCGATGAAAGCACCGGAAGCCTCCTGCCCGAGAATATAACCGTTCGGCTCGCCCCAGCGGCGGGTTGCCTCCTCGATCGTCAAGGCAAGCCCTCGGGATACCGTACCGAAGAATTTATGGCCTGAGGTAACCAGCTCCCGCCCCGAGAAAGTTCCGCCAGCACGCTGCTGTGCAACGGCTCCGAAAGGAAATGCTGCGACAACAAGCAGGAGCAGGAGGGCAATCCCCGCATTCAGGCCATGTGTCACCATGCGCTGATGGAAGAAGCGAGGAATTGCCATCATGAGAACCTCTTATTGGCTGTCTTGCGCCCGGAAGGGGCAAGCCCGGTGATCGATCAGCGAGCGATTCGCGATGAATAACAGAGTTTACAGACAAAACGGCGTTCTCAAGGCACAATTTGCATATGCCATGCATGCCTTCGTGCTGTCGCTGGGGCTTGCAATGTCCTTTTCCGCGCCCGTAGCCGCCCAGGGCATACGCATGAACGAGGATATCATTTCCGATCCCCTGACCGGGGCGGCAATCCTCGGTTACGATCCGGTGGCGTTTTTCATCGAGGGTTATGCGGTTGTCGGCAATCCCGCCAATCAATTCATTCATGCCGGAAAGGTGTGGTATTTCACCTCTGCCGCCAACAAGCGCGCCTTCGAAGCCGATCCCGACGCCTATGTGCCTGCCTATGGCGGTCACGATGCTGTCGGCATCGCGACGGGCGCCGCGATCCACGGCAGCCCGAACTACTTCACCATCTCGGGCGGCAAGGTCTTCCTGTTCCGCCACGCGGAAACGCGGGAGCTCTTCCTCAAGGACCCCGCCATCGCCTCGGCGGCCGAAAAGCACTGGCCCGAAGTCAAGCGCCTGCTGGTGCCATAAGGCTGTCCGCCGGGCGATCCTGCACGCAGCGGAAAGCGACAAAATCCGGGTTCGCCCATCCCGCCGACCTCGGGCCGTAGCGCAGGGCATTTCCCGCGAGATCGTAGATACCGCCCCCGAGCGAGCGCAAAAGTGCATCACCCGCCGCGATATCCCATTGCATCGTCCTGCCAAGCCTGGGGTACAGATCGGCCTCGTCCTGTGCGAGCCGGACGAATTTCAGCGCCGAATTCTCATGCCTTACACTCCCGATGCCCAGACGCGCGCAGAAATCCAGGCTGGCGCCCTCCGCATGGTGCCGTGACACCACCGCACGGCGCAAACCCGGTCGGAGAGGCGCGGGCTTCAAAGTCTCGACACCCGCGAAAGCACGGTCCCGGCTGCGCCAAGCGGAGGCGCCCGCCCACCAGCTTGCGCCTTCCGCCGGCGCGTGAATCGCGCCGGCAACCGGAACGGCATTCTCGATCAGGGCGACGAGAATACAAAAGTCCTTCCCGCCATCGAGGAAGGAGCGGGTCCCATCGAGCGGATCGACCAGCAGAAAACCGGCGCCGGGCGCAAGATCATGGCTGGCGGTATTTTCTTCCGAGATGATCGGCAGATCGGGAAAAGCCGCAGAAAGCAGGCGCTTCAGCTCGGCCTCGGCGGCAAGATCGGCCTCGCTCACGGGCGAGCCATCCGCCTTCATCTCGCGGCGGCATTGATCGGAGCGGAAACAATTGAGGACATCACCCGCTGCAGCGGCGATTTCGGCAATCTGCCGCGCGATCCGATCGCGCTGAGCACCCGAGAGCACGGCGATTCCCTTCCTACGAAACCGTGGCGATGAAGGCCTCCAGCATAGGCGCTTCTTTTCGCGGATGAAAGCTTGATGACGGGTTGGCGGGATGGCGCTTGTTTTGTATCACCCATGACATGTTCCGCGTGATTCTCGCGATGCGCAGCATCCCGGCCAGAGCAGCCCACAGATCCCGCGCCGGGAATACCATGCAGGAGACACCATGACCGAGCCGATGAAGAAGATCGACCTCGCCGCGCTCGACCTTGCCGCCCTGCTGTGCTCTCGCGTGTGTCATGACGCGGTGGGTCCCGTGGGCGCGATCGTCAACGGGCTCGAACTGCTCGATGAGGATGACAGCCCGGAAACGCAGGCACTCTCGCTAGAGCTGATCCGCAAGAGCGCGCGTCAGGCCTCGGCCCGGCTGCAATTCGCGCGCATCGCCTTCGGTGCCGCCGGATCGGCGGGGAGCGCGGTCGATCTGGGCTATGCCCAGCAATTGACGCAGCAATTCATGCAGGACGAGAAGGTGAGCCTCAACTGGCAGACCCCTCGCCTCTTCGTGGAAAAGAATCGCGTCAAGCTGCTGATGAACCTCGTCGTCATCGCGCTGGCCGCCATTCCGCTCGGCGGCACGATCGACGTGACGATGGACGGTGATGCGGACAATCCGCTCTTCAACGTCATCGCGAAAGGACCGAAACCCCGCCTTGGCCAGCATGTCCTGGACCTCCTCGCCGGCAAGAGCGAGACGGGCGCAGTCGATGCGCACGGGTTCCAGGTTTTCTACACCGGCGAGATCGCCAGGGCTTCGGCGATGGAGATCAACGTCGCGCTTGACGAGGCCGGTGTGACGCTGACGGCAAGGCCGCAAGGGTAAAATACAACCTAGAGTAAAAAAAATTCGGTGCTTGCGCTTGAAAGGCCCTAAAGCAAACCAATCATAAACCCTTTTCAGGGCAACGTCTGACCCTATTGAGCGCGTTGATACGCACAAGCAGGTCAAACGGCATGGACGATCTCCTGAAAGATTTCGTGGTCGAAACCTCGGAGCATCTCGACATAGTCGATGCCGAGCTGGTTCGGTTCGAGCGCGATCCGAACAACAGCGCCACTCTTGCACTGATTTTTCGGCTGGTTCACACGATCAAGGGCACTTGCGGCTTTCTCGGCCTGCCGAGGCTTGAGCATCTTGCCCATGCCGCCGAGGATGTGATCAGCCAGTTCCGCGACGGCAAGCCGGTGACGGCGCCGGCGGTGACGATGATCCTCAAGACCATCGACCGGATCAAGGGCATCGTGGGTGACCTTGAGCGCGACGGCACCGAGCCTGAGGGAGACGACGAGGATCTGGTCGAATCCCTGCGTGCACTGGCCAATGACACAACCGCCAAGCTCGCAACAGCGGCGGTCGAGGCCCCCCTCGCCACCGAGGCTGTCGGCAAGGAGAGTTTCCAGGTTCTCGAGCGCCCCTTGCGCGATGACGAGGTGGAACTCGACGAACTCGAGCGCGCCTTCCGCGACGCGCCGGGGCCGGAAGCCGTCCATTTCACGGAAGAGCCGGCGGCAACAATGGTCGCTCCTCCTGCCCCCGTGGCGCCGCCGCCCGTTGCGGCTGCTCCCGCTGCGGTCGAAAAGAAGACACCGCGCAAGGCCGAGGCCAAATCCGAAAACGAGGGCGAAGGCAACGATCACGGCAACGCCAATTCGGTTTCGAAACAAACCGTGCGCGTCGCCGTCGGGACGCTCGACCGGCTGATGACCATGGTTTCCGAGCTGGTGCTGACACGCAACCAGCTGCTCGAGATCGCCCGGCAACGCGATGATGGCGACTTCAAGAGCCCGCTCCAGCGCCTTTCGCACATCACCGCCGAGCTTCAGGACGGCGTGATGCAGACGCGCATGCAGCCGATCGGCAGCGCCTGGACCAAGCTCAGCCGCGTCGTGCGCGACCTGACCGAGGAACTCGGCAAGAAGATCGAGCTGGTGCAGACCGGCGCGGAAACGGAAATCGACCGTCAGCTCCTCGAGATGATCAAGGACCCGTTGCTGCATATGGTGCGCAATGCGGCTGATCACGGGCTCGAAATGCCGGACGAGCGCATCGCCGCCGGCAAGCCCGCGCACGGCACCATCAACCTGCGCGCGGCGCAGGAAAGCGGCTACATCATCGTCGAGGTCTCGGATGACGGGCGCGGCATCGATGTGGAGCGCGTCAAGGCCAAGGCGATCCGCAACGGATTGACCACCGAGCAGGATATCGCCCGCATGTCGGACGAGCAGGTCCTGCGCTTCGTCATGGAGCCAGGCTTTTCGACAGCGGCTGCGGTCACGAACATTTCCGGGCGCGGCGTGGGGCTTGATGTCGTACGCTCGCATGTCGAGCAGGTTGGCGGTGTCGTCGATCTCCGCTCGCGCGCCGGCAAGGGGCTTTCTGTCTCGATCAAGCTGCCGCTCACGCTCGCCATCGCTTCCGCGCTCATCGTCGAAGCTGCGGGCCAGCGCTTCGCGATCCCGCAGATCGCGGTGGCGGAGTTGGTGCGTACACATGAGACGGGGGAAGTGCGCATCGAGAAGCTCAACGGTCAGGCGACACTGCGCCTGCGCCAGAAGCTGCTCCCGGTTGTCGATGTTGCGGATGTCCTCACGCTTGAGCGCCAGCCGGAGAAGAGCCCGGCCAGCGACGACCAGCTCGTGGTGGTCTGCCACGTTGGCGGGCACCGCTTTGGCATCATCGTCGATTCCATCCTTCACACCGAGGAAATCGTCGTCAAACCGATTTCCTCCAAGCTCCGTCACATGTCCGTCTATTCCGGGGCGACAATCCTCGGCGACGGTTCCGTCATTCTCATCCTGGAGCCTTCGGGCGTCGCCCGCTCCGTGATGGAAAACGGCGGCCGCGAGGCTGCGGCCGCGAGCGAGGCGGAAATCGCGGCGGAAATCTATGCCAGCGGTGAGCGCTCGTTGCTGCTGCTTTTCCGGGCCGGCGGCGCGAATCTCAAGGCGATCCCGCTTTCCTTCATCGGCCGTCTCGAGGAATTCGAGCGTTCGAAGATCGAGGATACCGGCGGCAAGGCCGTGGTCCAGTATCAGGGCCGTCTCATGCCGATCCTCGGCTATATGGACCACGGTGGGTTCGACGTGGATTCACGTCAGCCGGTGCTGGTCTTCCATCAGCATGACCGCGAGATCGGCATGGCCGTGGACGAGATCGTCGACGTGGTCGAGGTGGCAATCCAGATCGACACCACCCATGCGACGCCGGGCACGATCGGCGCCACCATCATCGATGGCAAGGCGGTCGAAATCGTCGATGTCTCGGAACTGGTCGCACCACCGGGGAGCGAAGCCGTCGCCGCAGCACCGGAAGACGTGGATGTGCTGGTCGTCGAAGGCTCGGAGTTCTTCCGCGCTTTGTTCGCGCCATTGCTCCAGAACGCCGGCTACCGCATCGCGGTGGTTCCCTCGCTCCAGGCCGCGCGCAGCGCGATCGGCCGCCAGCGCCCTTCCACCATCGTGCTCGATCTCGATCAATCTGGAGACGAAGGCCTTGCCTTCGTCCGGGAGATTGCGGATGGCGGAACACCGCCTCCGGTGATCGGCCTCATTTCGAAAGGCGGCCCCAAGCTCATCGAAAAGGGCAAGGCGGCGGGCCTCTATGATCTTGTCGGCAAGTTTGATCGCCAGGGGCTTCTCAGCTCGATCGGCGAGGTTCTTGGCGGCTATTCGGCGAACCAGTGGGGAGCTGCCGCATGAGCACCGAGCAACGCACCCGTCGCGACATTGCCGTCGCCGACGAAATCCAGCTCGTTTCCGTCCGCATCAGCGGCCAGTTGATCGGTCTGCCGATCACCTCGGTGCGCGATGTCTTCTCCATTCACGCGATGACGCCGGTTCCGAAAGCCGACCGCGCCGTCGCGGGTCTTGTGAACCTGCGCGGCCATATCGTCACGATCCTTGATCTCGGCTCGCTGCTCAATTCGCGCCGCAGCGAGCGCGCGGAAGGCGTCGAGCCGATGGCTGTGGGCGTGGAATGGCAGGGCGAGGTCTTCGGCCTCGTCGTCGATGAAATCGGCGACGTGCTCTCGCTTGCCGCCGATACTTCCGAAATTATGCCCGCGAATATGAGCCCCCATTGGGCACGCTTCACGCGGCGGGTGCATAAACTCGAACGAGAATTGATGATCGAGATCGACCTGCACGCCTTGCTTGAATCCATGTCGTTGCAGGCTGCCTGAAGAGGACTAACCGATGAAGTATTGTCTTGTTGTCGACGATTCCAGCGTCATCCGGAAGGTCGCGCGGCGCATTCTCGAAGGGCTCGATTTCGAGATCGCGGAAGCTGAGGATGGCAAGCAGGCCATAGCCAGCTGCACTTCCCGGATGCCCGACGCAATCCTGCTCGACTGGAACATGCCGAACATGGATGGCTACGAGTTCCTCACCCATCTGCGCAAGATGAACGGGGGTGACAGGCCGAAAGTCGTGTTCTGCACCACCGAGAACGATGTCGGGCATATCGCCAAGGCAATGGGCTCGGGCGCGGACGAATACGTCATGAAGCCTTTCGACAAGGAAATCCTGAGTTCAAAGCTCGGCGAGGTCGGCTTGGTCTGATCTTGTACCGCCACTGCCCAGAAAGGGCAGGCCACAACCGATTGCCGGGATGACATCCCGCGGAGACAAATAATGGTGGCCGTGCCTCACCGACAGCCCTTGGGACAGAGCGCCGCCGGCGTTCGCGTCGCCGTGGTCGATGACAGCGTGGTCGTACGCGGCCTGCTCTCTCGCTGGCTGTCGGAAACCAGCGGGATCGAGGTTGTCGGCACCTACCGCTCGGGCAAGGAAATCATCGACGCCCTGCCCGGCGTCAATCCGCGGATCATCCTGCTCGATCTCGACATGCCCGACATGGACGGGCTGACGGCGCTGCCGCTCATCCTCTCCAAATCGCCTTCCTCGCGCGTGATCGTGGTCTCCTCGCTCTCGGTGCATGGCGCCGAACTGACGATGCGCTCGCTGATGAAGGGCGCGACCGATTACCTGCCCAAGCCCTCCAATCATCGCGAGGTTTCGACCTCCGCCGATTTCCGCCAGGCACTGATCGCCAAGGTGCTCGCCGTCGGCGGCGTCCGCGCCGCGATGCGTGCGCCGGCAGCGCGTGCTCCGACGGCTCCGGCAAGCCCCGCACCGATCGGCCGCTCCCCTGCGCAGCCCCTGGACCCGCTGCGCCGCAATGCACCGCCGCCTGCCGCAGCGCCCGCGCAGCCCGCCTCGCCCGTTGCCCCGTTCCGCCCGGCGCCCGCACGCCCGCACACCCCGCAAGGCGTGGTAGAGAAGGGTGGGCAGCCTCATCTGCGTGCGCTGGAGCGCATAAGGCCCAAGATCGTCGTCATCGGCGCCTCCACGGGTGGACCGCAGGCCCTCCTCGCGATGCTCACGAAAATGCGTGGCTCGATCTCGCGCGTGCCGGTGGTCATCGCCCAGCACATGCCGCCGATTTTCGGCGCGATCTTCGCCTCGCATCTCAAGCAGCATGGCGGATTGCCCGCCGAAGAAGCCGCCGAGGGCAAGGTTCTGATGCCCGGTACGATTTACCTCGCGCCCGGTGGCAGTCACACTGTCATCAAGCGCAAGGCGGATGGGAGCCATGTGATTAGCATGCTGCCCCCCGAAGCACGCGGTCCCTGGCGTCCGTCAATCGATCTTCTATTCACCAGCGCGGCCGAAACCTTCGGCAATGAAGCGCTCGCGATCGCCCTCACAGGAATGGGGCGGGACGGCACAGAAGGCGCGACCCACCTCGCGCGACGCGGTGCCAACGTCGCGGTTCAGGATGAAGCCTCAAGCGTGGTCTGGGGAATTCCCGGCTCCATCGCCGAAGCCGGCCTCGCTTCTGCCCTGCACCCCCCGGAAAAACTAGGCGAGCTCGCCGTCGCGCTGCTCGAAGGACACGCCCCATGAGCGCAAATGTAATTCTTCGCGTCATCGACTTCATCAACAAGGCGGCAGGTATCGTCCTGACGACCGAGAAGGCCTATTTCATCGAGGCCCGCCTGTCCCCTCTCCTGCGGGAGGAGAATCTCGGTTCACTCGACGATCTTCTCAGCCGCGCCGAGAAGGGCGACCGCCGCCTCGCGCAGCGCCTGGTCGATGCGCTGACTACGAACGAGACCTTCTTCTTCCGGGACAAGGCGCCGTTCGACCATTTCCGTAACATCATCATTCCCGAGCTCATCGCCCGCCGACCACCCGGCAAGACGCTGAGAATCTGGTGTGCCGCCTGTTCGAGCGGGCAGGAACCCTTCTCGCTGGTGATGCTGCTCGACGAGCTCAAGCCGGTCCTGGCCGGGCGCAATGTCGAGATCCATGCCTCGGATATTTCCGAAGGTATCCTCGCCAAAGCCAAATCAGGAATTTTCAACCAGTTCGAGGTTCAGCGCGGCCTGCCGACGAAGCTCCTGCTGCAATATTTCACCAAAGTGGGTGAGAACTGGCAGATTTCGCCCGATGTCGTGCGTCGGGTGAATTTCTTCAAGTTCAACCTCCTTGAGGATTCACGCAATCTCGGCCAGTTCGACGTGATCTTCTGCCGTAACGTGCTGATCTACTTCGATCGCCCGACACGCGCGCAGATCTTCGACCGGATGGCGGACCGTCTGCCCAGCGACGGCTTCCTCCTGCTCGGCGGCGCGGAAAGCACATTCGGGGTGACCAACCGCTTCACCACGCATCCCAAGGAGCGGATGCTCCAGATCCCGCTCGCCCGCAAGGCCGAGCCCTCGCTTGCGCGCAGCGCCATCGCCTGAACAAGGCGCTGGTTCACACGGAAACGAAAACGTGACTAGGGCCGGGAAACCGGCCCTTTTGTTTTGCTGCTCCCGCGCGGGGCGCAGGCAATAAAAAAACCCGCATTGCTGCGGGTTTCTGATCGTTGATCCTTGCCGCCCTCAGGCGGGGATGCGCTCATCCTGATCGGTCGGCTCGCGCAGGACATAGCCACGCCCCCACACCGTCTCGATGTAGTTGCGCCCTTCCGAAGCATTGGCGAGCTTCTTGCGCAGCTTGCAGATGAACACGTCGATGATCTTGAGTTCCGGCTCGTCCATGCCGCCATAGAGATGATTGAGGAACATCTCCTTGGTCAGCGTCGTGCCCCGGCGCAGCGAGAGCAGTTCGAGCATCTGGTATTCCTTGCCCGTGAGGTGCACGCGGTGACCGCCCACCTCGACCGTCTTCTGGTCGAGATTGACGAGCAGGTCGCCGGTCTGGATGACCGACTGGGCATGCCCCTTCGAGCGGCGGACGATCGCGTGGATGCGGGCGACCAGCTCATCCTTGTGGAACGGCTTGGTGAGGTAGTCATCGGCGCCGAAGCCGAGGCCCTTCACCTTGTCGTCGATGCCAGCCATGCCGGAGAGGATCAGGATCGGCGTCTTCACCTTGGCGACGCGCAAGGAGCGCAGAACCTCGTAACCCGACATATCGGGAAGGTTCAGGTCGAGCAGGATGATGTCGTAATCATAGAGTTTGCCGAGATCGATCCCTTCCTCACCGAGATCGGTGAGGTAGATGTTGAAATTCTCGCTTTTCAGCATCAGCTCGATGCTCTTGGCGGTTGCATTGTCGTCTTCAATCAGGAGAACGCGCATCCGATGGTCCCCAGCCCTTTTGTTGCCTGCAACCGCATCTGGTGGCGCGTCTGCGCCATGAACACCCCGAGCGGACGATGTCTTAAAACTTCCGTCACAAATTACGCCGGAAGAGTTAACAAACCGTAATTCGTTAAGGCAAGTTTGCGCCTCAAAAAATGTCAATTTTTCTTGCCTGATTGGCGATTGACGAGGAACGAATTCAATCAAGCGAGCGGAATCAACTCTTAAGAAAACACTAACAACCGATTCTATTGACTCATTATTTTTACAATTGGCCCCTGGCGATTTTGAAATCCCGCGAAAGCCGAGCCAGGTGCATTTCCCTCCCCCTTGCCTCCCTCCCGTTGTTCCCACTCGCCCCATCCCCGCGTTCTGAGCTAGGATTCGCGGGTGATTCGGCGGCGAATCACGGCTGAAGACGACGGGGCCCTGCCTCGGTCGGCGCAGACCAGGAGGGCCCCGTGTCGATCCAAGCCTTGGAAAGCCTCATCGAGGACATCCCGGACCATGAGGTCTTCGGGCGCGTTGGCGCCGTGCGCGGCCTGATGATCGAGATCGTGGGCCCGCTCAGCCATATGGAATTGGGTGGTCTGATCGCGATCGAGGCGCAAGGCGGCGAGCGCATCCTGTGCGAGGTTGTGGGCTTCGATGCCGGCAAGGCGCTTGTCATGCCCTTCGCGAATATCGATGGCCTGCGCCGCGGTTGCCCCGCGCATGTCGTCTCGCGCCGCGCGACGATCCGCCCGGGCCCGGCCTGGCTGGGCCGCGTGGTGGATGCCTTCGGTCGTCCGATCGACGGCAAGGGGCCGATCCAGATGGGGCCGCGCCCCTATCCGTTCCGCAACGAACCACCCGCGGCGCATAAGCGCCAGCGCGTCGGTGAGCCTCTCGATCTCGGCGTGCGGGCGCTCAATTCGTTCCTCACCACCTGCCGCGGTCAGCGCATGGGCATTTTCGCGGGTTCGGGCGTTGGAAAGTCAGTACTGCTCTCGATGCTCGCGCGTAATTCCGCCTCGGACGTCGCGGTGGTGGGCCTTGTCGGCGAACGCGGCCGCGAGGTGCAGGAATTTCTCCAGGACGATCTGGGCGAGGAAGGGCTCGCGCGCTCGGTCGTGGTGGTCGCGACCTCGGACGAGCCCGCGCTGATGCGCCGGCAAGCCGCCTATCTCACACTCGCGATCTCCGAATATTTCCGCGACGAAGGGCTCGATGTGCTGTGCATGATCGACAGTATCACCCGCTTCGCGATGGCCCAGCGCGATATCGGCCTCGGAGTCGGCGAGCCGCCCACCACCAAGGGCTATACGCCGTCCGTTTTCGCAGAACTGCCCAAACTGCTCGAGCGTGCAGGCCCGGGTGAGATCGGCTCGGGCTCGATCACCGGCATTTTCACGGTGCTTGTCGACGGGGACGACCATAACGAGCCTGTCGCGGATACCACACGCGGCATCCTCGACGGGCATATCGTGATGGAGCGCAAGATCGCCGAGCGCGGGCGCTATCCCGCGATCAACGTCCTCAAATCCGTCTCGCGGACCATGCCGCGCGCCTGCAACCCTAATTATCTGAGCACGGTGATCGCGGCGCGCAACCTCATGTCCACCTATTCGGACATGGAGGAATTGATCCGCCTCGGGGCGTATCGCAAGGGATCATCGCCGGAAGTGGACCGCGCGATCGAAGCAAATCCGGATCTCGAAGCTTTTCTCGGGCAAGGTAAGGAAGAATCAACCTCCTTGGGCGAAAGCTATTCGCGTCTCGCGGATATTGTTAACCGCCTCGGGCAGGAAGCTTGAAATTCCTGGCCGGGCACCCGGGCGTAATTCCGGGCACGGTCGAGGAGTAGAAGGGCCATGAAATCGCGCGATACGCTGATCCGCCTCAAGCGGTTTCACGTTGACGAGAAGCGCCGCCGCGTTGCGCAGATCGAAACCATGATTGCCGAATTCCAGCGCATGGCCACCGAGCTTGATCGAGAGATCGAGAACGAGGAACGCCGGGCCGGCATTTCGGATACGGCGCATTTCGCCTATCCGACCTACGCGAAAGCCGCGCGCACCCGTCGCGACAATCTCCAGAATTCCGCCGCCGAACTCGCCGGCCAGCTGGATGAGGCCAAGGCGCAGCTCAACGAAGCCTTCGAAGAGCTGAAGAAGGTCGAGATCCTCGATGACCGCGAGAAGGCCGCCGAGCGCGCCGAAATGGCGTTGCGCGACCAGATGGAAACCGATCGGGTCGCCGCGCGCATGCGTTACGCCGCCGGTCGTCTCTGAGGCCAAACTCCACTGGTTTTCGCCTTTCAACTGTCGCTTTTTCCAAAGATGACATGAACTTCGCTTGCATGCCGCGCGTCGCTCGGGCAGTGACGGGCGGCATTCTGTTTGGCTGGGGAAAGACATGAAGCGTATCAAGGACCTATTCTGGCCGCTTGTCGGTATCATCGCCGTCGGCTGGTCCTTGAAGATCCTCTATTCCAAGCTCCGCATCGAGGCGGCGGGCGAGGCGGGCAGCGCGAGCTGGAAGGCGCTGGAAAATGCCGGCCTGCTCGAAAGCCTCGGCATCATCGCCGCGCAGATCGGCCAGAAACTGGGCGCGATCCCGCTCTCGGGCTACCTGCTCGCCGTCGGCGCCACGCTTTTCGCCTATTGGGCGCTCGCCTGGTACGACCGGATCGCGCTGATCCATCTCAACCGCACCAAGGGCATCTCGTGGCTTTTCATCACGGTCTGCTCCTTCGTCACCTATGCGATCTCGCATAATATCGGCGGCTCTGTCTTCTCGGGCGGCATGGTGCGCTATCGCGCCTACACCTCGAAGGGCCTCTCTCCGGCCGAAGTCGCGGTGCTGGTGGCCTTGTGCTCCTTCACCTTCGGCTTCGGCACGATCCTGCTCGGCGGCGTGGTGCTGGTCTATGAGCCGGAGATCGTGCAGCCGCTCGCGCCCTGGATGAGCCTTGCCATGACGCGGCTGATCGGGTTCGGCATGATTGCCTTCTGCGTGATCTACACGCTCGGCTCGTGGCTCCAGTTCAAGCCGATGGTGATCCGCAATTTCAAGCTCGAATATCCGCGCCTCAACGTCGTCTGGCGGCAGTGGATCGCGGCACCAATGGAATTGCTGGGCGCGGCGGGCATCATCTATTTCGTGCTGCCCGATGCCGGCAATCCCGGCTTCATGGTCGTTCTCGGCGCCTTCCTGCTTTCGTTTTCAGCCGGGCTGCTGTTCCAGGTTCCCGGCGGCATCGGCGTGATGGAGGCGGTGTTCCTCAAGGTCATGCCGGGCATGCCGGCGACCGAGGTTTTCGCGGCGCTGCTTGTCTGGCGCCTGTGCTATCTCATCATCCCGCTGGCGGTGTCGCTGCCGATCGTGCTCGCCTTCGAGAAAGCGCAGCTCAGGCTCAAAAAGGAACAAGGCGGGCAATAGCCCGCCTTTTCTTCTTCATGGATCGGAGACCGGAGGCCCCGCCTCAGATCGAGCCCACCGTCCTGAGCCGCGCGCTCGGATGGATCTCGCCCTGCGCGATGACCGCCGTCTGCGGGCGGAAGCGCTCGATGATCATCCGCACGTAAGGCCGGACAGCGTTCGACGTGACCAGCACCGGCAATTCGCCAAGCTTCGCCGCTTCCTCGAAGCGATCGCGCAGGGCGATCACGAAATCATGCAGGCGCGAGGGCTGCATTGCGAGATGCTTCACCTCGCCGTCGCCGATGAGCGAGGACGAGAAGGCATCCTCCCATTGCGGCGAGAGCGTGATGAGCGCGAGCTGGCCGGTCGGCCCGGTATGCTGCGCGCAGATCTGCCGGCCAAGCCGCGAGCGGATATGTTCGACGATCATGCGCGGATCGCGCAGCGCGCCGGAAATCTCCGCGATCGCCTCGAGGATCGTGCCGAGGTCGCGGATCGAGACGCGCTCCGCCAGCAGAAGCTGGAGCACGCGCTGGATGCCGGTATGCGAGATCTGGCCCGGAATCATGTCCTTCATCAGATCCTGATGTGCCTTGGGAAGATCCTTGAGCAGCTTCTGCACTTCCACGAAGGAAAGCAGCTCGGACATGTTGTTCTTGATCACTTCGGTCAGATGCGTCGCGATCACGGTGGCGGGATCGACGACCGTATAGCCGCGCAGCTGCGCCTCGTCGCGCAGGGCCTCGTCGATCCAGGTCGCCGGCAGGCCGAAGGTCGGCTCCAGCAGATGCGCGCCCGGAAGCTGGACCTGCCCGCCGGTCGGGTCCATCGCCATATACTGGTTGGGGAAGACGATGCCGTTGCCGGCGTCGATCTCCTTCATCTTGATGACATACTGGTTCGATTCGAGCTGGACATTGTCGACGAGACGCACGGAGGGCAGAACGAAGCCCATTTCCGAAGCGAGCGTGCGGCGCAAGGCCTTGATCTGCTCGGTGATCTTGTCCTCGCCGTCCTGCCCCTGAACCAGCGGCAGCAGCGCATAGCCGATCTCGATGCGCAGTTCGTCGAGCTTGAGCGCATCCTGAACCGGCGTATCCTCCGTACGGGCCTGCGATGACGCGCTCGCCATGATCTGCTCGGCGGCGGCTTCAAGCATGGCGCGCTTGTGCTCGCGGTCGAGCTTGGCGGCAAGATAGCCGGCGATGGCGGCCAGTCCGAGGAAGGGAAGCGCCGGCATGCCCGGCAGGATCGCGATCACCACCATGACGAAAGCCGACATGCCCAGGGCCTTGGAGGAACTCGCGAGCTGCTTCGAGAGCGCCTTGTCGGCGGTTCCGGTCACGCCCGCCTTCGAAACCAGAAGACCGGCGGCGGTCGAGACGATCAGCGCCGGAATCTGGGTAACGAGGCCGTCGCCCACGGTGAGCAGCGTATAGGTGCGCGCGGCTTCCCCGAAGGTCATGCTGTTCTGCGCCACGCCGATGATGATGCCGCCGATCACGTTGATCATCGTGATCAGAATGCCGGCAATGGCGTCACCGCGCACGAATTTGGAGGCACCGTCCATCGCGCCGTAGAACGAGCTTTCATCCTCGAGCGCCTTGCGCCGCGCCTTCGCCTCGTCCTGGTCGATCAGGCCGGCGGAAAGATCGGCGTCGATCGCCATCTGCTTGCCCGGCATCGCATCGAGGCTGAAGCGCGCCGCGACTTCCGCGATGCGCCCCGAACCCTTGGTGATGACCACGAAGTTCACGATCATCAGGATGATGAAGACGATGACGCCGATGACGAAATTGCCCCCCATCACGAAACCGCCGAAGGCTTCGATGACATGGCCCGCCGCACCCTGCCCGGTATGGCCGTTCTGGAGGATGAGGCGCGTGGAGGCGAGGTTCAGCGAGAGCCTCAGCATCGTCGCGATGAGCAGGATGGTGGGGAAAGCGGAGAATTCGAGCGGCGCCGCGATGAACAGCGCCGTCATCAGGATCAGGACCGAAAGGATGATCGAGAAAGCCAGGAAGAGATCCAGCAGGAAAGGCGGCAAAGGCACGATCAGAACGACCAGAATGGTCAGGACGCCAAGCGCAAGCGCGATATCACCGCGCTTGAGGAAGGCACCCAGCTCCTTCGCGTTCATCACGTTGCCGAGCGGCAGCCTGCCTGGTCCGCCGGAATTGCCCGTGGTCACGTCACTCATCTGCCCGCCCCTTGCAGAGCATCGCCCTCATGCCCGCCTCCTGCCGGCCGAGTCGACACTCGTGGTTCTAGGCAATTTTTGCCGAGTCCATGGTTAATTCCGGGTTAAGGAACAGGCACTGTTCCTAGAATCCGCGATGATTCATTCATCTGCAGCCGCAGGTCATGCAGGGCGCGGCATTTGCCCTCAGCGCGCCGTCGTCGCCAGCCAGGCCCGGCAACGCGCCTCGGGGTCCTGATGGCGCAGGATATCCGAGACAACCGCGACACAATCCGCCCCCGCGTCGAGACAGGCGGAAGCGGTTTCGAGCGTAATCCCGCCGATCGCGACGAGCGGGATATCGCCGATCCGGCGTTTCCAGGCACGGATCGGGGCGAGCCCCTGCGGCGCGAAGCGCATGGCCTTCACAATGGTTGGGAAAATCGGCCCGAGCGCAATGTAATCGGGCGCAAGATCGAGCGCGCGCGCCAGTTCCGCCTCGTCATGGGTCGAGATGCCGAACCGGAGTCCCGCACGGCGGATCGCGGGAAGGTCGGCCTCGTCGAGATCCTCCTGCCCGAGATGGAGCCATTCGGCCTTCTCGTCGATCGCGATACGCCAGAAATCATTGATAACGAGCACAGCGCCGTGCCGATCGCAAGCCGCACGCGCCGCGACGATAGCGGCGCGGATCTCTCCCTCGGAGCGATCCTTCATGCGCAGCTGGATGAAGCCTGCGCCGTTTCGCGCCAGCCGTTCCATCCACTCGGCCGAATCGACGACAGGGTAGAAGGGGGCGAGCGTCTTCATGCACGGGAACCTATGTCAGGCGCCGCGCGTAAGGCGGCGCCAAATGGAATCAGGCCATCGCGATACGGCTCGCGCCGGGCTCGGGAACATCGAGACCAACCGCGACATATTCGTTGAGCTTGTTGCGCAAGGTGCGGATCGAGATGCCGAGGATCTTCGCGGCATGGGTGCGGTTGCCGAGGCAATGGTCGAGCGTATCGAGAATAAGCTCGCGCTCGACATCGGCCACCGTGCGCCCGACCAAGGCCCGCGTCGCCGCTTCGGCCGCCTCCGCGGCGCGGCGGGCGGTGCTGTCGCCGGTCTCGCGCGCGATCTCGATCCCTTCCGGCGTCATGATCGCATCGGGGCCGATCTCGATCCCCTGCGCCAGCAGAACCGCACGGTGAATCGTATTCTCCAGCTCGCGGACATTGCCGCGCCAGGGATTGGCGAGCAGCACGCGCTTGGCATCGAGGCTGATCGCGCGGAACGGCAGGCCGTTGAGTTCAGCGTAACGCTTGGCGAAATGGTTCGACAGCTCGACGATATCGTTTGCCCGTTCGCGCAGCGGCGGGATCTTCAGGTTGACGACGTTGAGGCGATAGAGAAGATCCTCGCGGAACTCACCCGCCTTCACGCTTTCGATGAGATTGCGGTTGGAGGTCGCGATGATGCGGATATCCACCGGAACGGGCCGCGTGCCGCCCACACGGTCGATCACGCGCTCCTGAATGGCACGCAGCAGCTTGGCCTGAAGGCGCACATCCATCTCGGAGATTTCGTCGAGCAGGAGTGTGCCGCCATCGGCCTCCTCGAATTTGCCGACACGCCGGGCGATGGCGCCGGTAAACGCGCCCTTCTCATGGCCGAAAAGTTCGCTTTCGAGCAGGTTCTCGGGGATGGCGGCGCAATTCACCGAGACGAAAGGCTTGGAAGCGCGCTTCGATTTCTCGTGCAGGAAACGCGCCATCACTTCCTTGCCGACGCCCGATTCGCCGGTGATGAGGACGGAGGCATCCGAACCCGCGATCTGCTGGGCGAGCTTCACCACCCGGCCCATCGCCTCATCACGGAAGATGATCGAGGTCTCGGTGCGGCTCACCGCCTCAAGGATCGCGGCGATCAGCTCGGGATCAGGCGGCAGCGGGACATATTCCTTCGCGCCGGCTTCGATCGCCGCGACTGCCACGCGCTTGTCATTGCCGGTGCCACAGGCGACGATCGGCAGCGTGATGTGTTCGCCCTTGAGGCCGCCCACAAGCGCCGCGATGTCGAGATGCGCGTCGACCATGGCCAGATCGGCGCCCTTGCCCTGGCGGAGATGGGAAAGCGCCGCTTCGATGCCGTCCACCTGCGCGACCTGCGCGCCGCGTTCGCGTGCGATCTTCGCCGCCGTGATCAATTCACCGCGCAATGTTCCGACGATGAGAAGCCGCATGGCTTTTCTCCTTCATTCCCAACCTGTCCGCGAGGTGCGGGCGGGTGTCTCGAAGCCGATATCGAAACGCTGCGATCAGCGATCCGACTTGATGATTTCCGTCATGGTCACGCCGAGCTTGTCATCGACGAGAACAACCTCGCCGCGCGCGACCAGCCGGTCGTTGACGAAGATGTCGATCGCCTCGCCGACCCGGCGGTCAAGCTCAAGAATATGGCCGGGCGTCATGCGGAGCAGATCGCCCACCCCCATTTTCGAGCGCCCGAGCACGGCAGAGACCTGCACCGGCACGTCAAAAACATTCTCAAGGTCCGCCGCGCTCTTGGTCGAGGGCGAAGCTTCGCCCTCGCCGCCATAGGCAGCCGCAACGAGATCGGCGGTGGATTCGAGATCCTGGAGCTGAAAATTACCTTCGGTCGACATGGGTTTGTGCCTTCTGGTCTTGACGGTGTTTCATTCGCAATCCGGGAACAGAGCGTTCACGGCTTGATCGAGCATGGTTTCGAGTTTGGCGCGCTCGCGGACAATGCCGCCATCGGCCCACTCGATCCGGCAATCACCGGCAGGGATATCGGGGTCGGGGAAGACGAAGAGCTTCGCCTCGATCCCGTTCTCGCGCATCAGAGCGCCGATCCGCGTCTTGCAGGCATCGACGAGTGCCGGCGCGACGCGCACCGCCACATGGGGCGAGCCGCGCAGATCGCTGAAAATCGCACGCGCGGTGGCCTCAACCGCCTGAACGGGGATGACATCCATCATCCGCCCGGCGAGCTTGCGGGCGAAGAGCCGCGCGAAGGCGATCGCCTCGCTGCGGGCCTGTTCCTCGACACGCGCCATCTCTATCGCAGCCATTTCGAGGCGAGCGGCGAGGTTCTGCATCGCCTGCGCGATCTGGAGCTTTTCCTCGTCGCTCTGGAGCTGCTTGCCTTCCTCGACCCCCGCGAGCCGGCCCGCCTCGCGCGCCTCCTCGACAAGCCGCTGATGCTCGGCCTGGGGAACCGGGCCACGTCGCCCGGCATCAAGGAACGGCGAGCCGCCGCCCGATTTGGCGAAATCCCGGTCGAAGCTGAACGCGGTATGCATCTGCGCCATCCTGTCCGCCTCAGTAGATCAGTTCGTCTTCGGCGCGGTTCTTGCCGATGGTGATCTCGCCCTTGGCCGAAAGCTCCTTGGCGAGCATGACAATCTTGCTCTGAGCCTCGTCGACTTCCTTGAGCCGCACCGGGCCGCGCCCGGCCATGAGGTCTTCCATGTTCTTCGCCGCACGGGTGGACATCTGCTGGAAGAAGAATTTCTTGATCGCCGGCGCCGCGCCCTTGAGGGCGATGGCGAGCTGATCGCGGTCGGAATAGCGGATCAGGGTCTGGACCGAGCCCGGATCGAGCTTCTGGAGATCCTCGAAGGTGAACATCAGGGAGCGGATCTTCTGCGCGGCCTCGCGGTTCCGCTCGTCGAGCGCCGAGAGGAACCAGCTTTCCGTCTGACGGTCAAAGGAGTTGAAGATTTCAGCGATCATCTCGTGGCTGTCGCGCCGCGAGGTCTGCGAGAGGTTCGAGATGAACTCGGTACGCAAGGTGTCCTCGATATGGTTGAGAACCTCCTTCTGTACCGGCTCCATGTTGAGCATCCGGTTGACCACCTCCAGCGCGAATTCATGCGGCAGGAGGGAGAGAACCCGCGCGGCGTTCTCCGAATGGATCTTGGACAGGATGACGGCGACGGTCTGCGGGTATTCGCCCTTGAGATAGTTGGCGAGAACCTGATCCTGCACGTTGCCGAGCTTCTGCCACATGTTGCGGCCAGCCGGCCCGCGCAGCTCCTCCATGAGGGTATAGACCTTGTCCTTGGGCAGGATCTTGGTGAGCAGGGCCTCGGTGCGGTCGAAATCACCCGTCACCGCGCCGCCGGCAGCCATCATGGAAAGGAATTCCGCGACCAGCGCCTCGACAGCTTCAGCGGTGACCGAACCGAGCCGGGCCATGGCACGGGAGACGGTGCGGATCTCATCCTCGTCCAGCGCCGCCCAGATCTCGCCGCCATAGCGCTCGCCCAGCACCAGGAGGATGATCGCGGCCTTTTCCGCGCCCGAAAGGAAGCGGGTCAGTTCCGGGTTCGGCGCGCCGTTGTCGGCGTTCTGTTCGGTGGTTGCGGCTGCTGCCTTGGACATGTTCTCTTCCTGTCAGCTGGATTTTGTCGGGATCAGCGCGTCTGCGCGATCCATTGCCGGACGATGGCGGTCGATTCGGACGGGTTCTCCTGCACGATCTTGCCGAGGCTATCGATGGCGCCCTGCTGAAGCGCGTGCTGGATGGCATGCTGGTTGATGGCGTTGGAATTGGCGGGCACGAGCGCGCCTTCCTGGCCAGGGGCGGGCAGGGCGAGCATCTGGCCCGAACCACCCTGGTTGATCATGCCCGAAGCGTCGATCACGCTCTGGAGGCCGGAGATCTGGGGGGCGCCCGGCCCGCCCTCGCCATCCTTGCCGGCCTTGGCGCCAATGCCCATCTGGCGCATCAGCGGGCGGACAACCAAGAGCATGACCAGCAGCGTCAGGATGCCCAGCACGCCGAGTTCGATCATGCGCAGCACGTCTTCCTTGGTCAGCGCGAGAAGCTGCTCCATCAGCGTCTGGGATTTCGTGTCGACCGCCGCAACTCCTTCCGCGAAGCGCAGGTTGATCACCTCGACCTGATCGCCACGATTGCGGTCAAAGCCGACCGAGGAGCGCACCAGCGCCGCGATACGGTCGAGTTCCTCCGCCGTACGCGGCTTGTATTCCATCTGACCGCCGGCGCCGGGCGTGTAGACGCCGTCGACCAGCACCGCCACCGAGAGGCGCTTCACGCGGCCGGCTTCGATGATCTCGGTGCGGGTCGTCTTGGAAATCTCGTAGTTGACGGTTTCCTCGGCGCGCTGGGTCTGCTCGCGCTGTTGCGGCTGCTGACCCTGCTGCTGGTTCTGCGGCAATTCATTGGCGACGGAGACCTGACCATCCTTCGATTCGGCGGATTGCTGGTTCTCGGTGCGGGTCTGCGTGGAGCGCACGACGCGGCTTTCAGGGTCGAAATTATCCGTCACCTGCTGGATGCGGTTGAAATCCATCTCGGCGGCGACCTGAACACGCGCCCGGCCACGCCCGACGATGCTCGCCACGATCTCCTCGACCTGTGTACGCAGGCGGCGCTCATGCGAGGATTGCTTGTCCTGCGCCTGCATGGCGGCATCATTCTCGTTGCCCGCGCCATCGGCGAGCAGGCGGCCGGTTTCGTCAACGATCGAGACACGCTCGGGCTTCAGGCCCTGGATGGCGGTTGCGACAAGGTGACGGATCGCGCGGATCTGGCCGGCATCGAGTTCGCCGCGCACTTTCAGCACGATAGAGGCGCGCGGCTCCTGCTTCTCACGATCGAAGAGCTTCTTTTCGGGAATCGCGAGATGAACGCGCGCCTGCTGCACCCGCTCGATCCCCTTGATCGTGCGGGCAAGCTCACCTTCGAGCGCGCGCAGCTGGTTCATGCCCTGCACGAAGCTCGTGGCCGAGAAAGTATCGCTCTTGTCGAAGATTTCGTAGCCGACACTGCCACCCGCGGGCAGGCCCTTGCCGGCGAATTCCATGCGCAGACGCGTCGCCTGATCCCGCGGGACAAGGATGGTGCTGCCATCCTGCCGGATCTCGTACTTGATGCCGCGATTCTCGAGATCGCGGATGATCGTGTTCGATTCCTGAATTGGGAGGTCCGCGAAGAGCACGCCCATGCCGGGAGTCGACATCTTCGTCATGACAAAGGCAAAGAACCCGATCAGCGCGAGCGTGACAGCGCCCATCGCGACAAGGCGTTGCGGTCCGAGGCGGTTCACGATTTCCAGGATGCCGTTCACTGCTTCACCATCGAGCTAGCTGTGTGCCACGCGATTTGCGTGGTTTGCGTTTTCTGCGCTAGGCAAGATTTGCCCGGTGGATGGTTACCGTGACGTTAACTCCGGCAATTTTTTCCGCGCCCAGCACCGAAACTTCGGAGAGGGCCTATCCGATCGAGAAGGAAGACAGGTCCCATGCAACTCCCCCTGGCAATCACGATGGGCGACGGGGCGGGAATCGGACCGGAAATCATCGCCCGCTATTTCGGCGGCAGCGCACGCGACGATCTCTTCGTCATCGGCGACCCGGATCGCATCGCTGCCCATTCAGGCCCGCACCGCATCATGCCGCTTGCAGGCGAGGAAAGCCTGAAGGATTTGCCTCGAATTGCACGGGAAGGCATGATTCCCGTGCTGTCCGCGGGGAAACTTCCGCCCACGCTGCCCTATGGCGCCATCGATGCGCGCGCGGGAAAACTGGCCTATGATTCGATCATCCGCGCGATCGATCTCGCGCTGGCCGGCAGGATCGCGGGGCTGGTGACAGCGCCGATCCACAAGGAAGCGCTGAAAGCGGCCGGAATAACCTTTCCCGGCCATACCGAGATCCTCGCGGCACGCACCGGCACGCAAGATTTTGGCATGATGCTGGTCGAAGGCCCGCTGCGGGTGATTCTCGTCTCCATTCATCTCTCCTTGCGCGAAGCGCTCGACAAGGTGACGGGAGAAGCGCTCGCACGCACTTTCCGCCTCGCGCAGGAGGGATGCCGCGCACTGGGCATCGCCCAACCGCGCATCGCCGTGGCCGGTCTCAACCCCCATGCGGGAGAAGGCGGGTTGTTCGGGCGCGAGGAAATCGAGACGATCGGCCCCGCCATCGCCAAAGCGCGCACGCAAGGGTTCGAGGTTTCAGGCCCTTATCCGCCGGATACGGTATTCATGCGGGCGCGGCGCGGCGAATTCGATATCGTGGTCGCGCAATATCACGATCAGGGGCTTATCCCGATCAAGCTCAACGGCATCGAGAAGGGCGTGAACATCACGGTCGGCCTGCCGATCATCCGCACCAGCGTCGATCACGGCACCGCCTTCGATATCGCGGGAAAGGGCTTCGCCGATCCTTCGAGCCTCGCGGAGGCTGTCGAGGTCGCCCATGCGATGGCGCAGGCGAAGGGGCTGCGCCGGGCAGATTAGCGCGCCGACACGGCACGCCACGGCAAAAAGCCCGCCGGAGCGGGCCTTCACATCGTGCCTTTACGGCGCTTACTGGCGGTAATGCTGGATGCGCGTGGTGCGCAGACCGGCGAGACCATGTTCGTCGATCGAATGCTGCCAGGACAGGAATTCCTCGACCGTCAGCGTATAGCGCGAACAGGCTTCATCGAGCGAGAGCAAGCCACCCCGGACGGCGGCGACCACTTCGGCCTTGCGGCGGATTACCCAGCGCCGGGTCTCGGGCGGGGGAAGATCCGCGATTGTCAGCGGGCTGCCATCTGGCCCGATGACATACTTCACGCGGGGGCGAAGTGGTTCACTCATGGGTACGCTCACAAAACGCAACTACTATGCCCATGAGTTTACGGGCCCGCCTCTTAAAAAACGCCTAAGCGATTCATTGCCGACGAATCGAAAGGACATCGGTCATCGGGAATTCGAGCGTGCCCACCTTGAGCGTCGGCACCGAACCCGTGACATCCACCGCATCGACAATACCCGATACCTCGGATTTGACGGTCATCGACTGGCCGCTCGCATCAAGCGCGGAAACGACGATGGAATATTGTCCATCACGCGCGGTCTGCCCGTTGGGGAGGCGGCCGTCCCATTTCAGCGTCTGGTCGCCGGCCGCCAGAGTCTGCGTCATCGAATGGACCTCGTTGCCATTGGCATCCTTGATCACGATCGTAGCCTTGCCGGCGCGGGGCGCATTGAGCTGCCAGCTCGCCTCGCCGTTCTTGAACATGCTCTTGGTGCCGTTGGCCGTGACGCGCATGCCGACAAAGCCGAGGGCATTGGTCAGGTTCTGGGTCTTGTTGGCCAGAACAAGCGCCGAGAGATTGTCATTGGTTTTGATCTGCTGCTCGACACTGGCGAACTGCACCAGCTGCTGGGTGAACTGGTTGGTGTCGAGCGGATCGAGCGGGTTCTGGCTCTTGAGCTGCATCGTCAGCAGCTGGAGGAACTGATCGAAATTGTTCGCGATGCGCGCCTTGGAATCCGCGGGATTGGCGGCGGCGGGAGCAGCACTGGTGGCGGAGCCGATCGTGGACATGGAGATTGCCTTTTCTGTCAGACCATCAGGTCGACGGAGGAATTGGGAATAAGAACGCGCCGCTTGGCGGCGTCGCCGATCTGGGCCTGAAGCTCGAGCTCGTCGGTGCCGTCATGGCCCGCGTGCCGCCCCCCGCCTTCCTGCTGGCGGCCATCCCCGTTCTCGCCACGCAGCGAGAAAGAAAGACCGTCGGCGGATTGGCGAAGCCCTGCCTGTTCGAACGCATACTCAAGGGTGGAGGCGTCGCGCTTGAGCATCGCGAGCGTCTCGACGCGATCGACAACGAGGCTCGCATGAACCTCGCCATTGTCGCGGATCTGGAGATTGACATCGACCCGGCCAAGCTCGGCCGGATCGAGCCGGATCTGGAAATTCGTCACGCCACGCACCGCCTGCATGCCGATTTCGACCGGCAGCATCTGGATCGGCGTCGGGCGCTGAATCTCATGGGTCTGGCGGTTGAGCGCGGAAGCCGCGACCTGGCGATCAAGGCCAGCGAGAATATCAGCCGGACGATGGACCGAGGCCTGATGCGTGAAACCCTCGAGCAATTCGCCGAAGGGAACGGCGCGCTTGGGATGAAGGCTGGGCTGGCCCTTGCGGGAATCGTTCACGCCCTCCGCTTCGCCATTCTTGCCCTTGCTCGCGAAGGCGGAAACTTCTTCGCCAATGCCCTGTTTGCCTTCCTCGGGGCGCGCGGCACGCGCCTCCTCCGCCTTCGCCGCGAGCTGCTGGCCGGGCGCCTCGGCGGATTTGCCCTTCACAGCCGGCACATCGACCTCGCCCTCAGCAGGCGTTTCGCCTGCTTCCGCGCCTTTGGCGGCATCCTTGAGCGCGGCCGCGAGTTCCGCTTCCGCGTTCTTGGGGCTGCGGCCATCGACGCCGAGCAGCGCTTCCTCGCCTTCCGCAGCGGGTGTCTCTCCGCCCTCGGCAATAACGGCGCCGATGACCTGCGTGGCGACAATCTCGGGGTCGGAGGGCTGAGCCGCGATCGCCGGAACCAGGCTGGCATCCGCCGCGCCCTCTTCTTCCTTGGCGACAACCGGTCTCTCGGTCGCGGGCGTGTCGGAAGAGGCGGTATCCGAGTCTGCGGAGTTCTCTCCAGCGGATTTCTTATCCTCGGACGTCTCGGATGCGGCGGATTCGCGAGTATCGGCCTCGGGGGCATCCTGACGCTTCGCTTCAACGGGCTTGCGGGGCTCGGTTTCGTTGCGGGCCTTGTTCTCGACCGGCTTTTCCGCCTCCGGAGCGGGCTTGGCCTTCTCCTGCGCGATGGTCCGCTCGGCGTCTTTCAGCGATTTGGCCTGGGCGCGGATCTGGTCCTCCCGGGCGATCTGGCCCGGCGCGGTACGCTCCGTCCGGCGTGAGACCGGACGCTTGGTCGCAGCCGGCCGTGCTCCGTTCTCTTCCGGCAGCATGCGGCGGAAAGAGGCGCCTTGCGCCTCTCCGCCCGTCTCGGCACCTGCCTCGCCCTTCTTCGGATCCGCGCGGCGGGCGGCGCCGAAATCGGAGAGAATGGAGGCAAGCGAGAAGGACACATCGTTCGACATGAAGGAACCTCATGAATAGCTCCCCTTTTCCAAGCAAGCATGAGGCCAAACCAAATTAAATCATAACCATTTGAAAATTAACATCTTTACTCAACAGGGAAGCGGAAAGCGCGCGGCAGGAAACACCAGCTACGCCTCCCATGACGGCAAAAACTGCCGCCCGTCCGCCCACCACGCGCGAATGCGCATTCCATCGTTGCCCGGGATGGATTATGAACGCCGGGACATGATAGAAGTGAACGGCGCCTTGGCGCTCAACGATCTGGGCATTGCAAAGCCCCCCGCCGGAACCCGCGTCGTCGTCGCGATGTCGGGCGGGATCGATTCGTCCGTCGTCGCGGCGTTGATGAAGCGCGCGGGCTACGAAACCATCGGCATCACGCTTCAGCTCTACGATCAGGGCGCGGCAGCGCACCGCGTCGGAGCATGCTGTGCCGGGCGCGACATTCAGGATGCCCGCAACGTCGCCGCGAGCCTGGGCATCCCCCATTACGTCCTCGATTATGAGAGCCGCTTCCGCGAAGAGGTGATCGATCGCTTCGTCGAGAGCTATGCGGCGGGGGAGACCCCCATCCCGTGCGTTGAATGCAATCGCACGGTGAAATTCCGCGATCTCCTCGCCTTCGCCGAGGAGCTGGGCGCGGATTGCCTGGCGACGGGGCATTATGTCGAGAGCCGTGCGATGCTGGATGGCCGGCGCGCACTGTTCCGCCCCCACGATCTCGACCGCGACCAGAGTTACTTCCTCTATGCAACCACACAGAAGCAGCTCGATCTGCTGCGCTTCCCGCTCGCCGGGCTGACAAAGGCGCAAACACGCGAGATCGCGCGCGAAATCGGCCTCTCCATCGCCGATAAGCCGGATAGTCAGGATATCTGCTTCGTGCCCAATGGCGATTACGCCAGCCTTGTCGAGAAGCTCAAACCCGAGGCGACGCAGCCGGGCGAGATCCGTCACCTCGATGGCCGGGTGCTGGGGCGGCATGAGGGCATCATCCGCTTCACCATCGGCCAAAGGCGCGGCCTCGGCATCGCCGCGCGCGATCCGCTCTATGTCGTGCGTATCGATGCCGAACGGGCGGAAGTGATTGTCGGCCCTAGGGAAGCGCTGGCAACGCGCGAGATCGGCCTGCGCGATCTCAACTGGCTCGGCGATACTCCGCTCGATGCGCTGCCGGCAGGCGGCCTCGAGGTTTTCGCCCGCGTGCGCTCCACCCGCGCGCCCAAACCGGCGATCCTGCGGAACAACCGCGAGGGCGCAATCGTTGAACTGCTTGACGGCGAGGAAGGCGTCGCGCCGGGGCAGGCCTGCGTGCTCTATGCCGATTCCTCGCCGCAGGCGCGCGTGCTGGGCGGAGGAACGATTACCCGACGCGCCGCACACCCTCTTTTGCCGGAACTGACGGCACGGCCCGCGATACTTCGCGCCTAGGAAACAAGAAGAAGGAAACCGCGATGGCAAGCAACAATTCCCTTTCGACCATGACAAAAGCCTATGCCAAATGGGCGCCGTTCTATGATGCGGTCTATGCCCGCATTCTGCGCGCGGGCCGTCTCGAAGCCGTGCGCGTCGCCCTCGAAGCCGGACGCGATATTCTCGAGGTCGGTGTCGGCACCGGGCTTTCTCTTGGGGACTACCCGGCGACTCACCGGGTTGTCGGGATCGACCTTTCCAAGGCCATGCTAGACAGGGCGGCGGAAAAAAACCGCAACGGCAATCTTACGGCCGTTACCGGCCTCGCCGTCATGGATGCCTGCCGGCTTGGCTTCAAGGATCAGGCTTTCGATGCCGTGGTGGCGCAATATGTGATCACGCTCGTACCCGATGCCGAGGGCGCGCTCGACGAATTCGTACGCGTCCTCAAGCCGGGTGGCGAGATCGTGCTGGTCAACCATCTCGGCACAGCCGGCGGCCCTATCGCGGCGCTGGAAGGCCTTGTCGCGCCGCTTGCGAAAAAGGTGGGCTGGAGTTCGGAGTTCAAGCTCGCGCGCATCGCCGCCTGGGCAGCACGGGCGGGTTTCGAGGTCGCCTCGGTCAAGCGTGTGGCGCCGGTGGGGTTTTTCACCGTGATCCGGCTGACGGATCGCCGCGCCGCCCAAGAAATCGCCGCCTGACTGCGTGGGAACGGCTTGCTGGAAAGACTCGCGAGAAGGACTTGGAGAAGGACTTGCGAGAAAAACTTGACAGCCAGCGACAACCGGCTTTTAAGGCAAATCCCCGGCGCGATTTTCGCCGGGCCGGATGGCAGTGTAGCTCAGCTGGTTAGAGCGTGGCACTCATAATGCCAAGGTCGGTGGTTCGAGCCCACTCACTGCTACCATCTCCCCATTGGACAGAACCCAGTCCAACTCATTGGAAACAATGAGGCTACCCGAGATGTGGTAGAAAAGCGGTATCGGGTGATCCCGTGAAGGTTCACCCCCACCTCACCCTCATCGGCAACACCCACTATTTCCGGCGAGCGGTTCCACGCGCCTTACGGGCTACGGTCGGCAAAACGATCCTGATCCGCTCGCTGCGAACCGCCGACGAAGAACTGGCCATCCTGCGGGGCAGAACGTGGAGTTTGCTCTCAGGTCGGCTATTTTCGTCGCTGATGACGATGATTCGATATGATTTCCCCAGCTCGGTGATGCGCGCGCTCCATAAGGAGATCGACGGCATCATCGCGGATTGGCCCTATTTCAACCTGATGGGCGCAAAACCTGACGTCTACGATGAGGACTTCGCGCAGGACGTCTTCCTGACGGTGCAGCAGGATCACCAAGCCAACCTCCGCAAGCTGAATGATCGGGAGAGCTGCATTGCTGAACCGCTCCGGGTTTGCCGGAGGCCATTTGGTTTAAGTTATGCGGCCATGGCTGGCTGGTCCAGCGTGGCGTAGTAGCGCTCCTCGGCCTCAGCAGGCGGGATGTTGCCGATCGGCTCCAGCAAC
>Ga0209794_1000407_pt1 | contig 69236 bp, 54 predicted proteins | sample EBPBio232013_DNA_FD_185869 | JGI IMG/M metagenome (GOLD analysis project Ga0209794, IMG submission 185869) | Wastewater treatment Type I Accumulibacter community from EBPR Bioreactor in Madison, WI, USA - Reactor 1_5/23/2013_ DNA (SPAdes)... | ecosystem: Engineered > Bioreactor > EBPR >...
AAATACTTGCAGCCGAAATAGCGCCCATTAAATTGGCTTTAGGAGAACATGTACCGAATCGCATTCTGTTTAAGAATTATTTGCAACTCGGCTGTGCAGGCTTTATCCAGGCCGATGCGGTAAGGGTAGGGGGAGTAAGTGAATTTATTACCATAAGCTTGTTGTCGAAAAAATTTGGTGTACCGGTGGTGCCGCATGTGGGCGATATGGGGCAATTACACCAGCACCTGGTGCTGTTCAATCATATTGCCATCGGCCATGAAGCGTTGTTCCTGGAACATATTCCACATTTGAAAAATCATTTTGTGCATCCGATAAAGATTCAAAGTGGTGTTTATGTTACGCCAAAGGAACCGGGGAGTAGTTGTGACTTGAAGTAGGTTAGATTGCCAGTTAAAAGAAAATGGTTAGTACTATCGACATATTTATTACGATTGCTTACGTTTTATTCATCGTAACCATTGGTCTGTGGACGGGTGTGAAGAAGCAGGCAGTCAAACAAATGAGCAGCAGCGATTATTTTTTGGCAGGCAAATCGCTGAGATGGCCCATGATTGGTTTGGCCTTGTTTGCAACGAATATTTCTTGCCTCCACCTGGTAAGCCTGGCCCAGAGCGGCTTTGATACCGGACTGCTCAATGGTAATTTTGAATGGATGGCCGCCTCCACACTAATTTTATTGGCCTTATTTTTCATTCCATTTTACATCCGCTCTGGCGTTTCAACCTTGCCGGATTTTCTGGAAAGAAGGTACAACAAAGCCTGTCGCGATTGGCTGGCTTTTATCTCCATCATTTCTGCTATCATTATCCACATTGCATTCTCTTTTTTAGCAGGGGGTATTGTTCTGGAGACGTTGTTTGGCATCAATATGTACACGAGTATTGTGGTGATTGCTGCTTTAACAGGATTGTATACCATTGTTGGTGGATTACGGGCGGTTGTTGTTACGGAGTCAATTCAAAGCATCGTTTTGATAGTTGGGGCCATTATTATTACATTTTTTGCCTGGAACAAAATTGGCGGTTGGGAACATATGACGGCTGTATTGAAGAAAGACTATTCATTGAATAAATTGAGCATGATGCGACCATTGGGTGATAGCAGCGGCATGTCGTGGGCGGCGGTATTTTTAGGCTATCCGGTGTTGGGCATCTGGTATTGGTGTGCCGATCAAACCATTGTGCAAAGGGCGCTGGGTGCAAAAGACGAGAACCATGCCCGCGTGGGGGCTTTGTTTTGCGGATTCATTAAAATTCTTCCAGTTTTCATTTTCGTGTTGCCTGGCCTTTTTGCTTACGCACTGTATCGGTCCAATGACCTGGATCTAAGCAGCATTCAACAAGTGGGCGTTAATGGTGAAACGATAACGAACACAAAGGGAATTTACACACTGATGATCACCCAACTGGTGCCAACAGGTTTGGTGGGTATTTTGGTGGCGGCACTGCTATCGGGACTCATGAGCCAGATTGCCGGTGCACTGAACTCGATCGCTACATTGGCCAGCTACGACCTGTACAAAAGGTATAAGCCGAAAACAAGTGAAAGGAAACTGGTGACCGTTGGCCGTTGGTCGGCAGGTTTTGCACTGCTATTTTCAATTGCATTATTGCCATTGCTCAATCAATACCAGAGCCTGTTTGAAGGCATCAACGATGTAATTGCTCATATCGCGCCGCCCATAACCTGTGTTTTTCTCCTCGGAATATTTTGGAAACGAGCATCAGCTAAATCGGCCCAATATACATTATGGCTGGGTTCAGCGTTGGGGGTGCTGGTCTTTGCTATTAATAAAATAATGGGCAAGGAAACCCTGATCGGCGATATTCCATTTATGATGATGGCGTTTTACCTGTTTTGTGCCTGTGTGTTCATTCAGGTGGTTTTTTCTTATGTCTACCCGGTGCAGCACACGGAAGAGAGCAACAAGCTGTACTGGAAGTCGATCTGGGAACCTTTGCAAAGCAAAGGCTGGCGGGGAATCGGCAATTACAAAACCTTGTCAGCATTGTTGCTTCTAGTAATGGCGGTATTGTACCTGTTGTTCCAATAAACGAGCGCGATAAAAAACGAATGCAAACTCATTAAAAAAAAATAGAGATGATGCTAAAAAAGGGGGCGACGGCCGTTGTATGCCTGTTGTTGGTGGTGACAGGTTATGCCCAGCAAAAAACAAGCGACGACGTTATGAAAGGCTTTATGGATAAGCGGTTTGGCATGTTTATCCATTGGGGACCAGTATCGTTAAGAGGGACGGAAATCGGTTGGTCGAGAGACAAGCAGGTGTCAAAAGAAGATTACGACAGCCTTTACAAAGAATTTGATCCTATTTTATTCAATGCCGACAAATGGGCGAAAGTCGCCAAAGAGGCAGGCATGAAATACCTGACAATTACAGCCCGCCATCACGATGGATTTTGCCTATGGCCAACAAAATTTTCGCCATACAATATCAGTTACACGCCGTTCAAAAAAGACATCGTTGGCGAATTAGCAAGAGCCTGCAAAAAACAAGGCATAAAGTTCTGTATTTATTATACCATACTCGATTGGTGGCATCCCGACTATCCCATTCATTCAGCACACAATTCAACGATCGACCCCAAGGCAGATATGAATAAGTATGTCACCTACATGAAGAATCAGTTAAGGGAATTGATAACGAATTACGACCCCTATATGCTGTGGTTTGACGGCGGGTGGGAGGAGCCGTGGACAAACGAGATGGGCAAAGACATATATGACTACCTAAAAAAATTGAAGCCCGATGTAATTGTAAATAATCGCCTGGGTAAAGAGATGGCCGGTATGGAGAATAAAAAAATTGACCATAAAGACATGGTGGGTGACTATGACACGCCCGAGCAAACCGTTGGCCGGATGAACATGGTAACACCCTGGGAAAGCTGTTTTACCATTTGCGATCAATGGTCGTGGAAGCCAAATGATAAAATGAAGTCATTGAAAGAATGCCTGAGAATATTATCGCAGGCATCGGGTGGTAATGGCAATCTTTTATTGAACGTTGGCCCTATGCCCGATGGGCGAATCGAAGCCAGGCAGGCAACAAGATTGAAAGAAATTGGCGATTGGTTGAAGATGAACGGTGAAGCCGTGTATGGCACCCTGGGTGGCCCATATGAACCAACCAATAATTATGCAACAACCAGGAAAGAGAATAAGATCTTTTTACATGTCATCAATACTGATACAGCTTTTATTGATTTGAAAGGTTTAATGGGAAGAAAAATCATGAAGACGTATACGATGAGTGGTAAAGCGGTCAGCATTCAACCGCTGGATGATGGGTATAAAATAATGCTTCCAGCCGAACTTACAGGAAAGCTTCAATATATCATTGTGCTTGAACTGGATGGTAGTGCCGAAGCGATTAGCAACCGAAGTCAATAAGAAAAATTACTAAAAGTGAAGAGTCTTTACAGGCGTGGTTTTCTACTATTAATTGCCTCCCTAGTTCTGGCGGCTTGTAACAGGGCCAGAAAGGAAGAAAATCCGCATGCCGCAGACCCGGCTGTAATGGTAGACAGCACTGCCAGTGCTAAGAAAGTTGCGCGCTATGGTATGATCACCGGTATCAAGCCCGACAAAATCGCCTATTACAAACAATTGCATGCAAATATTTGGCCGCAGGTGCAGAAAATGATTACGGAATGCAATATTCGACAGTATTCCATATACCTAAAACAAATTGAAGATAAATATTACTTGTTTAGCTATTTTGAATATACGGGTAGCGACTTTGATGCGGATATGAAGAAAATGGCAAAAGATACTGCAACACAGCGATGGTGGCAGGAGACAGCCCCCACGCAAATTCCATTACCTGATGCGGCCAATAAAAAACAGACCTGGAGTAGCATGGAAGAGGTTTTTCACCAGAACTAATAAAACTAGTCTTCGTGAGCGATTTGGAAAACCAGGCAGACCGATCTAAAAACGATGGTATACAAATGAAATTTATGAGAACGAAAGGTATTGCAATTACTGCCGTTGTGCTAGTGGCACTAGCCGCGCCCGGTATAGGCCAAACCCCTACAGCTTCGAATCGGGCTGACTGGTTCAGGGAGGCAAAATTCGGCATGTTTGTGCACTGGGGTTTGTACAGCATTTTGGAAGGAAGTTATGGCGGCAAAACCCTGCCAGATACCACTTGGGCTTATGGCAATAGCTGGTATGCTGAATGGATACAGCAACGGTTACGTGTACCTGAAAAAGCTTATCATGCCCTTGTCGGAAAGTTTAATCCGGAAAAATTTGACGCCGACGCCTGGATATTGGAAGCAAAGAATGCCGGTATGAAATATTTTGTCATCACCGCCAAGCACCACGACGGTTTCGCTCTCTGGGATTCCAAAGTGTCTACCTACGATATGGGCAGTGGACCATACAAAAAAGATATGCTGGGTGAACTGGCAAAAGCTTGTAAGAAATATGGCTTAAAGCTGGGGTTTTATTACTCGCATTGCGAAGACTGGGAACACCCCGGCGGCGCTACACCCTCGTGGACGCCTCAAAAGAGCGATGCGGCCTTTCAAAAATACTGGGACGAAAAATGCCTGCCGCAAGTAACAGAATTACTACAGCGCTATAGTCCCGATTTGCTTTGGTTCGATACCTGGGGCGATGAACAGGAAAAGATTTTTATATCCGACAAACGGCGAGACCAATTGATTACGCTCATTCGCTCATTAAGTCCTAAAACACTGATCAATGGACGGATATCCTGGTTGAATCCTGGTAATGATATCGACTTCCTCGAAATGATGGACAATGATTATCCGGATAGACTGCAAGAACGCCCCTGGCAAACCCCGGCTACAATGCAAGAGTCGTGGGGATGGCATGCCAAAGACTACCACTGGAAACCTGCTGCGCAAATGATAAGTTACCTGCTTAGCAATACAGCCAAAGGCGGGAATTACCTGTTGAATATCGGGCCCAAAGCAGATGGTAGTTTACCGCCAATGGCCATTAGAAGATTGAGAGAAATGGGTGGTTGGCTGGCGGCGAATGGCGAGGCTGTTTATGGCGCCAAACCTGTTAAAAAGGAAGCCAGCCCGGGTACAGTGTTCACACATAAAACAGCTAACGACGGCACAGAAGCCATCTACGTGAGCTTGTTAAAAACAACAGGCGAAAGCGAATTGATACTGCCCTTCGCCTTTACAACTATCAGCGATTGTAGCGTGTTGGAAACGGCCATGCCGCTTTCTTATACCGAAGCAGGGCATGATCAAATCAAGATACAGTTACCCCCAGCTATTACCGACGAGTCGAATGGCGTACAAGTGATAAAAATAAAATTGAAGAAACTAAATTAGTCAGCCATTGGGCCAGCTTCGGCGATTTAACTAACTATTTGTTTATTAACCAACACAATTGTTATGAATAAATTGATCTCAATTATTTTTTTATTCACTTTCGTCGGAACGATCGCCCAACCAAAACCCGAACATAACCTTCAATTTGATCATCTTGCCAGTAGATGGGATGAAGCCATGCCGCTGGGGAATGGCATGTTGGGCGCGTTGATCTGGCAAAAAAACGATAAACTTCGGCTTTCGCTCGACCGTGCTGACCTTTGGGATGAGCGGAAAGCATTGGATCTGTCTACGTTCAATTTCAAATGGGTGAAGGAACAGGTATTAAAGAAAGCGTACAAGCCGGTGCAAGAACGCGGCGACTATCCTTACGACGCCACGCCCTATCCAACTAAGTTGCCCGCAGCCGCCATGGAATTTGATATCAGTGTTTTGGGGAATGTTAAATCGAATGAACTCGATATATCGAAGGGGCTTACTTCGGTAGTATTTACATCTGGCGTTGTTTTCAACTGTTATATCCATGCAACACAGCCGCAGGGCTATTTTGGTTTTGAAAATCTGCCAGCAGCGCAAGTGGAAAAAGCAATAGCAGCATTGGTTCCGAAGCTAATTGTACACAACTATAATAGTGGGAAGCATATCCGGGAGAATGACAACAGTCATGCAGGGGAGGGGCTTGAAAAATTGGGTTATGCCAAAGGAACGGTGACAAAGTCGATCAACAGCATCCGCTACCGGCAACCAACCTATGGTGGCAAATATTACGAAGTGTTGATTCAATGGAAGAAATTTCCGGATAATAAAATGCTCGGTAGCTGGACAGTCTCGAATAACCAGCCAGCCATTTTGCCTGCCTTAAACACAGCAAAAGAAGAGCCGACATTTTGGCGTTCCCATACCGAATGGTGGAATAAATTCTGGGAGAAATCATCCGTTGTGTTGCCTGATAAATTGATAGAACGGCAATATTACCTCGAAATGTATAAATTGGGTAGCGTGGCGCGTGCCGGTGCACCGGCTATTACGTTGCAAGCGGTGTGGACGGCTGACAATGGCAGCCTGCCACCCTGGAAGGGCGATTTCCACAACGACCTGAATACACAATTGAGCTATTGGCCCAGTTACACCGGAAATCATTTGGCCGAAGGCGCAACTTTTACCGATTGGCTCTGGAAGATCAGAAACAACAACAAGCGATACACAAAACAATACTTCGGGGTAGAAGGATTGAATGTGCCTGGCGTGGTGACCTTAAATGGCGATCCCATGGGTGGCTGGATACAATATTCTTTATCGCCCACCGTAGGTGCCTGGTGTGCCCAATATTTCTATTGGCAATGGAAATATGCGATGGATGAAAAGTTCCTACAAGAGCGAGCTTATCCTTATATACACGAAGTAGCAACCTATTTGGAGAATATCACCCGGCTAAAAGACGGCATCAGGAAGTTGCCTTTGAGTTCGAGCCCCGAATACAACGACAATGATATCAGCGCCTGGTTTTTAGACTGGAGCAATTTTGATTTGTCGCTGGCAAAGTTCTTATTTGCGGCAGCCAGTGAAGTGGCGACCAGCACCGGTAAATCGGAGGAAGCAAAACACTGGCAGCAAATAAGTAATCAACTGCCAGCCTTTACCATGAATGAAACCGGCCTTGCGATTGCACCCGGCATGAACCTCACCGAATCGCATCGCCATTTATCGCACTACATGGCAATATATCCAATTGCATTGCTCGACATGAATAAACCGAGTGACAAAATAGTCATTGAAAATTCATTGCAACAAATTGTCGACAAAGGAACACGGGCCTGGTGCGGTTATTCTTTCAGTTGGATGGCTTCCTTGTATGCAAGAGCGTACAAGGCCGACAGTGCGGTTAGGCAATTGCAGATCTTTGCTTCTAATTTTTGTTCACCCAATAGTTTTCATTTGAATGGGGACCAGAAAGGCGGTCAATATTCCTCGTTCACCTACCGGCCATTTACGCTGGAAGGAAACTTTGCATTTGCGCAGGGTGTTCATGAATTGTTGTTGCAAAGCCGGAACGGGTATATCGAAGTATTCCCCGCCATACCGCAAGATTGGCAAGAGGTATCATTCTCTGACCTGCGGGCAGAAGGCGCTTTTTTGGTCAGTGCTAAAAAAGAAAAAGACAAACCCACTACAATAAAGCTGGTGTCAGAGAAAGGAGGCCAATTGCGCATTAAATTACCTTTTAACAAATGGGTTCGTCAAGGCCAACAGCTACCAAACTTCACCACAGACGAGTTGGGCATTGTTTCCATGGTTTTGACAAAGGGCCAGACAATAGTATTTGAAGAGGCTTCAGCCGGCGGTGTCAATTGATGTATTTTGTAGCGATTCCATTACATCAACCCATTCCCCGTACTGCTGGCGCTACTTCCTGTGCAAATAATCGTATAGATCGCAAGGTATTTTCATGCGGCATGTCGGGCCCGGTTATGACCTGTGCCAGGTATCGATCCATGTTGAACAGGCCATGAAAGCGCTTAATCTTCGCCGTTAGTTCAGCGGGACTGCCTACCAATAGTGGGCCATGCGTTCTAAGGTATTCAAACTGGTTTCTATCGAGCGGACCCCAGCCGCGTTCGCTGCCGATCTTGTTCATCAGGTTTTGATAAGTGGGAAAGAACTCATCGGCCGCCTGCTGTGAATCGGGCGCCGCGTAAAAATGTGAATTGATACAAAGCGCCGGTACATCATTGCCGGCATCCAGGGCTGCTTTGCGAAACAATTGTACCAGTGGTACAAACTGCTCAGGCTTGCCGCCCAACAATGCGACTGTCATCGGCAAGCCCAGGGTGCCTGCACGCTTTGCCGAAGCCGGTGTACCACCTACGGCCAACCAAACAGGTAGGGCCGCTTGTAAAGGTCGCGGGTAAACACCTTGTTGTTGTATTGGTGCACGGAAATGCCCTTTCCAGTCCACTATTTCCGACTTATTTATTTTTAGTAACAAGTCCAGCTTCTCCACAAACAAATCATCATAATCGTCGAGGTTGTAGCCAAACAACGGAAAAGATTCTATAAACGAGCCGCGACCAGCCATGATCTCCGCGCGGCCGGTAGAAATCAAATCCAAAGTGGCAAATTGTTGAAAAATCCGAACGGGATCAGCCGAACTCAACACCGTCACACTACTACTCAATTTTATGTTCTGCGTAATGGTTGCCGCGGCTGATAATATCATTTCGGGCGACGAAACCAGGTAGTCGGCCCGATGGTGTTCACCCAAGGCGAACACATCCAGTCCCCATTCATCTGCCAACCGAATCTCTGTCAATAATTCCTGCATGCGCGCGGCCGAACCTGTTGCGCCGCCTGCCTTCCCTTCTGCTGTTACTTCGCCAAAACTGCTTATGCCTAATTCCATATGGTCAAATATTTCCTTTTTTCAGTTCTTCTACCGCATGCGCTGCTGCTCTTGCCGTTAAAGCCATGTAAGTAAGCGAGGGATTAACGCAGTGACTGCTGGTCATACAACTGCCATCGGTAATCACCACATTGGGCACTTCATGCATTTGGTTGAATGCATTCAATACCGATGTCTTCGGGTCTTTTCCCATACGTGCCGTGCCCATTTCATGGTTGGCATTGCCCGGGAACGACATCTTACCTGCTACACGAATATTTTTAAACCCGGCTTTCTCTAAAATCTCTGCACCCGTGCGCTTCATGTCTTCGTGCATCGCTTTTTCGTTCTCCTTAAATTCGCAATCAACGGCAATCATCGGTCTGCCCCAGGGATCTTTCTGGTCGTGGTTCAGGGTGATGCGGTTGTCTGCATACGGCAGGCATTCACCAAATGCCCACATGCCAATCACCCAGGGACCCGGCTCTTGTCGCCGGTTTTTCAATTCCTCGCCAATGCCATCCCCCGAAGCACTGGTTCTCGATGCACTCGCACCGAAATGATAGCCACGCAAAAAATCTTTCACCGGCTCAGTCACATTGCGAAAGCGTGGAATATACACACTAGTGGGTCTCCGACCATAGTAGTAACTATCCAGCCAGCCATCAACATCGGCCGAAATCGACAAACCCTTGTGGTGATCCATCAGGTTACGACCCACCTGGTCGCTGCCATTGCCCAATCCATTGGGAAAACGCGAAGACACAGAGTTTAACAGAATAGCGGTGGTCGCCACCGTGGCTGCATTCAAAAACAACAGCCGCGCAAAAAAGTTTTCTGTCTTTTTTGTTTGTGTATCGATCACTTCCACACCACTGGCTCTTTGTTTTTTTTCATCGTACAATACCTGGTGAACCAGTGAATAGGGTCGAATGGTTAAGTTGCCCGTTGCTTGCGCCGCGGGCAGGGTGCTGGCATTGGTGCTGAAATAGGCACCGAAGGGACAACCCCGGTGACAAAGATTGCGCGCCTGACAATTGGCGCGTCCTTTCACTGCTTGGGTGAGGTTGGCAGTGCGACCCATAATGACTTGCCGGGTGTTGTAGGCATTGTGCACCTGCTTTTGAAAATGTTTTTCCACCGCATTCATTTCGAATGCCGGTTGAAATTGTCCGTCGGGCAAGGAAGCTATGCCATCTCTATTGCCACTAACGCCAATAAACGATTCCACATAATCGTACCAGGGTGCCAGGTCTTTGTACCGTATCGGCCAGTCGATGCCATGCCCGTCGCGCAGGTTGGCTTCAAAATTCTGGTCGCTCCAACGGTAACAGGCACGGGCCCAAAGCAGCGACCTGCCGCCAAGAACATCCCCCCTGATCCAATCGAACCGTTTGATTTCCTGGTAGGGGTTTTCGATATCATTGATGTAAAAATGTTTATTGTCTTCGCCCAACGAATAATGCCGCGCAGCCACATACCTTTCCTGCTTGTCTTTGATCGATAAAGTACCGCGGTGTTCAAATTCCCAGGGATGTTTGGTGGCTGTGGTGTAATTGGGATGCGTTACCGGCGCACCGCGTTCGAGAAGCAACACTTTCAAACCTTTTTCGCACAATTCTTTGGCTGCCCAGCCGCCGCTGATGCCCGATCCCACCACAATGGCGTCAAATGTATTATTCGGAATGGCTTTTGTATTCAGGTAAAGCGAATCTCCTGGCATTTCAATTTCCTTTTGCCAGTAACTTACAGTAAAATTGGGAAAACAATTCACTTGACACTACCAGAAAAATTAAAATCAGGCACCCAGACCGAACATGCGCAACTGGAGAAACAGTTGGTGGGTAAAATGAAAGCTATTCGTGGTACAGTGGATTATATTTCATTGCTCAAGCTGTTCTACGGATTTTTTCATCCGCTGGAAAAGGAAATGCTGAACTGGTTGCATAAAGGCAATATGCCCGATGTGGAGGAACGCCGGAAGTCGACCGAAATACTTAATGATATACGAGCACTTGGCGGACAAACGGAATCGATGCAGGAATCGGATTCTTTGCCACCGATAACAAGCTATTTGCAGGCCTTGGGCGCGGCCTATGTGCTGGAAGGATCCACGTTGGGGGGGACGGTGATAGCCGGGATGATGAAAAAACAATTGGCGAAAGAGGATGACGGCGGACTATCCTTTTTTCAGGGCTATGGCGAAAATACGCGGGAGATGTGGCGGAAATTCAATGAGTACTTGCTCGCTGTACAGTCGCCCGAAGACCAGGAAATTGTTTTGACAGCAGCGCGCGACAGCTTTTTATCTTTCAAAAAATGGGCCGACCAATATGCGTGATTTTTCGAAGTACGATTCTGCTTTCTGCGCCAATATTCCCATTCATATTATTAATGCTGTTCAATCGTATGGGGTATTATTGGTGGTTGACAAAAAGAACGGCGATATCGTTCAGTTAAGTGAAAATGCGGATCAGTTGTTTTTAATGCCAGCGCGTAAGATGGCAGGCCGGCTTTTCAGCGAGTTTGTTTCCCTGGCCCATGTGCCGGCCAATTGGATAAGCGAAACTGGCCGTTACAATATTGTTTTGGACATTGGTGCACAGGAGCACGATGCTATTTTGCATGTGGATGAAAAACAATTGACGATCGAAATTGAACTGGCATCTATCGCTCCCAACCAACAAAATGCCATTGATTTTTTCCGCGAAATCAAAGCGCCGATGGAGCAGATCGAAAAAGCCGAAACACTCCCAGCGCTTTGTACCATTGCGGCCGATGTTTTGAAACGTTTGTCGGGTTTTGACAAAGTCATGATCTATTCCTTTGATGAAGACTGGAATGGTTTTGTTTTGGCAGAAGCTCGTGAGCCAGATATGGAGTCCTATCTGGGGTTCACTTTTCCTGCGGCCGACATACCCAAGCCCGCGCGTGATCTCTACCTGCGCAACGCTTATCGTTGCATCCCCGACCGCGAAGCACCATCGGTTCCGTTGTATCCGATCGTTCATCCGCTGACGGAAACATTTCTTGATATGTCGCTCTGCAACCTGCGCGCTGTTCCGACCGTGCACCTTGAATACCTTAAAAATATGCGCGTAGGGGCTTCGATGTCGGTCCGCCTGTTGCGCCATGGGGAGCTATGGGGCCTGATTGCCTGTCATCATAAAACAGCTTACGCCAGCAACGGGCGACAAAAAGCCTTGTTTGAACTGTTCTCGGGTGTGATTTCCGCCCGCATAACAGAACTCGAAAACCAACAGCTTCACCAACAGCACTCGCGGCTGGCTTCACTTTATGCAGCACTTATTGATGGCGTGAACCAAAGCACATCCATGATGGATGCTTTGTTGTATGGGAAGCCGAATGTATTGGAACTATTTAATGCCGATGGCGCGATTGCCGTGCATCATCAACAAAGCAAATCGGTGGGCACCGCGCCCGAAGCGGAACTGTTAAAAGATTTATTGCTGTGGTTGCATGTAAAGCAGTTGCGGAAAATCTACCAGACAGATGTTTTGCCTTCGGTATATGAAATGAACGAAGACCAAAAACCATTGATCAGTGGGCTGCTGGCAATTCCGATTCGCGCGTCTGAAGATGAATACCTGCTTTTATTCCGGAAGGAAGTTAAACGGACAACCAACTGGGGTGGCAACCCGGCTGAAAGAATTTTCTTTGAAAAAGATCCACAGCAATTCCATCCCCGACACTCTTTTCAATTGTGGCAGGAGCATGTAAGCGGGTCCTCACCGGCATGGACATACGAAGAACAGCAACTTGCCGAAAAATTGCGCCTGTTTATTCTTCAACAGGCGATGAAAGGATAGGTTAGCAGCTCTTGGCTAGGCAGTAATTTACACAGCCGCGGCCATTTTAGGCGCCGACAGAAAATGATCTTCGAGTGGCATGGTAGACCAGTCGTTGGTGGGATCAATAATCGGGCAATTGTGGTTCTTGATCAGGGGGATCATTTTCCAGGCCTGGTCGATCAGGCGTTCGTTATCTACCGAAACCGGTCGAACCCGTGGATTTTCGCGCGCCAGAATTCGCCCCTGCAAATCAAACAGCGTGTGCTGAAAAAATTTTGCTTTTACCCCGCCGTCATTGCCAAAAACGCAATTGCCCAACAACACACCCATTACGGTTCCGTCGATCAACGCGAGAATGTTGTTGTGAATAAAAGCGATGTCAGATGGGTCGTTCCCGTTGAGCAGTGTCATACGGTTGTTTTAGTTGTTGTAGATGTTCGGTTACGCCAGCAAATTCGGAAAAAGGCCCTAACCGTATGTTACCTAATTGTTACCAAATTTGACCGCTGCAGTTTATCGGGAAGATTTGTGGAAAACTTTAGCCGTACATTTGAATAATTGCCAATATGAAAAAGATTTTTTTAGTAATCAGCCTGTTGAGCGGGCTTGCCTACGGACAAAGCTCCGTACAACAACTGGCGCCCGTCAATTTTTCGGATGTGACCATCACCGATCCCTTTTGGAAAAGTCGCATGGATGCCGTGGCCACCAATACACTACAAGCCTGCATTTTGTACACCGAAAACCGAACGGGCCGCATTCGCAATTTTGAGAAAGCCGCCGCCAAAACCGGTAAACACGAGGGCATCTATTTCGACGACTCCGACGTGTATAAGGCGATTGAAGCCATGGCCTATTCCTTGAAGCATCATCCCGATGCGGCCGTTGAAAAAAAGGCCGATGAATGGATTGCTAAAATAGCTGCCGCGCAATTGCCCGATGGTTATCTCAATACATATTATCAACTAACGGGCTTGGACAAACGCTGGACCGACATGGAGAAGCACGAAGACTATTGTGCCGGTCATTTGATTGAAGCCGCCATTGCCTACTTTAACACCACCGGTAAGCGATTGCTCTTGGATGTTGCCATCCGCTTTGCGGATAATATCGATTCTACTTTCCGTTTGCAGAACCGGCATTGGGTGAGCGGTCACCAGGAAATTGAGCTGGCCTTGATGCGCCTCTATCACCAAACGGGTAATGCGAAATACCTCGCGCTGTCCACCTGGTTTCTTGAACAACGCGGGCATGGTTATGGCCGCGGCGTGATTTGGGATGAATGGAAAGACCCCGCATACTGCCAGGACGCAACCCCCGTGAAAGAACAACAAGAGATCACCGGCCATGCGGTGCGCGCCATGTACATGTACACCGGCGCGGCCGATGTGGCGGCGGTGACCAACGATGGTGGTTATATCAATGCCATGCAGCGCATTTGGGAAGATGTGGTGCATCGCAATATGTATATCACCGGTGGCATTGGTGCCCAGGGAAAGAACGAAGGTTTTGGGGCCGACTATGCGTTGCCGAACGAATCGGCCTATTGCGAAACCTGTGCCTCGGTGGGCATGGTGTTTTGGAACCAACGCATGAATATGCTATCGGGAGAAAGTAAGTATGTAGATGTGCTGGAGAAGAGTTTGTACAATGGTGCGCTGGATGGCTTGTCGCTAAAAGGCGATCATTTCTTTTATGGTAACCCGCTGGCTTCTTCGGGCGGCTATGGCAGACGCGAATGGTTTGGAACAGCTTGTTGTCCGTCGAATATCGCGCGACTGGTAAGCTCACTTGGCAACTATGTGTACAGCGTTTCAGCCGATGCCCTATGGGTGCAATTGTATATTGGCAGCGAGTTGAATACCAAATGGCAGGGCGCAGACCTACGGGTAAAACAGTTGTCGGGCTTGCCATGGCATGGTGCAGTATCGTTGCAGGTGGAGCAGGCACCGAAGAAAAAATTTGCGCTGCGTTTGCGTTTACCCGGTTGGTTAAGTGAAGCGGCACCGGGCGATTTATACCAATATATTAATAACAGTGTGGGGTTGCCAGTAATAAGACTAAATGGGGAAGTGATTGGTTTCAACACCGACCGTGGCTATGCCGTGATTGATCGCAAGTGGAAGGCGGGCGATAAGATTGAGATTAATTTTCCGATGCAAGTAAGATGGGTGAAAAGCAACACCGCGCTTACGGAAAACAAAGACCGGGTTGCGCTGCAATATGGACCAATGATGTACTGTGTGGAAGCGGCCGACAATGCCGGTAAGGCCTGGGATTTTATTGTGCCTGTCACGAATGACAATGCTGCAAGCATGGCTTCTGCTTCTGTGGTGAACTATGAAGCCAAACTACTCGATGGTGTGAACCGTATTGAATTTGATGTATTGGCGCTACAGGGCTCGGCCGATGGCAAGTCCTTACAAGCCGTTCCTGGCAAACGCAAAGCCATTCCGTATTTCAGTTGGAACAACCGCGGTGCCGGTGAAATGCAGGTATGGTTGCCCACGGCGATTCGTTCGGTGAAGGTGAATCCCTAAGGCAACAAGTATTTCTCCACCGGTAAACAGTGTATGCCTTCCACTTCCCGATAAGAATTGGTGCTATAAATGGAAGCGACATTTTCTATCTGTACACCCTTGCTGAAAATGCCGTGGCTGACCACCAGGTTAACTTCAACAGCGCCTTTTTCTTTTAGCATACCAGCGGTGCCGGCAAAAGTGCCACCGCCATCGCAGATATCATCAATAATAAAACAGGTTTTACCGCCGAGGTTATTGGCAGTGGTGTTGAAATGGGAGAGGGCGCCGGTTTTCAGGTCGCGCTCTTTCATACATTCAATCACCTGGGTGCTGCCAAGAAAATGCGCAAGTTGGTGAATTTTTTTCAGGGCACCGGCGTCGGGTGATACCAACCAGTAATCTGTTTTCGAATATGTTTGTTGATAGAGGGTCAATGCATCCCGTACAAATTGGTGATTGGGGATGGCGTAGGAACGGTCGATTAGCGCTGTACTCACTTCCGAGTGCGGATCAAAGATGAGTACTTTGCTGAATCCAGCCTGGTTGATCATGCCGGCGATGGTTTTCAAAGAGAAGGGCTCGCCGCTGAGCATCACCCGGTCCATGCGTGCCGCAAGCAGGTAGGAAACTACCAGTTCTACTTTTTCAAACTCCAGGTAGTCGAGTACATTCTTGCAGAACAGGGCCAACAGCAGGTCATCCGCAGAAGCAATACGCGTGATCAGTTTTATTTTTTCACCCCGATCGATGTGGGCGACGCTTTGCATATTGATTTTGATATGGGGCTGCTTGTCGGGGAAAAGTAGTCGGGTGTAAGCAATATCTGAAGTGGCTGGCGTAATCAGGTTAAGTTTTTTCATTTGACTGACATATTTTGGGCGCATGGCGCTGGCCACCATATTGGCCGGGAGGTTGTTGGTTATTTGTTTGGCGTTTGTGGGTCACCGTTATAATTGTGATTTCAGCAAATGGCGGATCTCGCTGAGCGACCAATCGCGCAACAATTTGCCGTCGCGAAAAACAGGTTGTAGTTCGCCCTGGGCTTCTTCCTGCCAGCTACACTGGTCTTTCAGAGCGAGCTTGCCGGTGCTTTTGTCACGGTACACTTGCATCAGTCCGCGCGCCGATTTCTTGGTGCCATCGTCGGTTTTCGGGTCTTTGAAAATATCGCGGCCCACGCCATCAACTTCGCCGTAAGTGGCTTTCATCGCGAACCCGAAATTATCGCGGGTTACATATTCGTAGGTGAAGGAGCCGATGCCCAACACTACATTGTAGCTGGCAAAGCCTTTTTGTTTCAACCCTTCCAGGATGGCTTTTTGCCTTTCGAGCGTGATGCTATCGCCATAGATCAGGCCGATATGTCCATCGAGCAGCTTGTATCCTTTCTCCGTAATGCTGCCGCCGAAGGTTTCCCACATACATTCAATAGCGCCTTTAAAGGCAGGCGATCCGGGCACGGCATCGGGATCACCGACAATGATCTTTACGGGATCACCACTGTCAGGTCGTATCACCAGTTTGCCATTTCGAGCCAGGATTTTTGTTTTTAGTTGTGGCAGAAACTCAGTGATCACTTGCCAAAAATCCCAGGTATCGCTAACCACTGAAACGATGCCGGTGGGATAAACTTCGGTGATCAGTCGCTCAAAAGTTTTGATCTCGCCATCTTGCGTGCCCATGCACATTACGCTGTGTTCGGTAGCGGGTACGGATCCACCCACTAATTCGTTATCCGCGTCAGCGTTGTAATAGGTTTCCAAAAAGTCGATGGCGGGAATGGTGTCGGTGCCTGCGAAACTCAACAGGTGACCGGCGCCACTCATCAGGGCATCTTCTACACCGCTCATGCCGCGGAAAGAAAAATCATGTCCCTGCCAGGGCAGAAAACTTTTGTCTTCGCCAACAGTATCATGTGCGTACTGCGTGAAAACGCGCAGGTAGTGAAAGGCCGTGGTGGCTGAAGTGCAGGGTTTCCAGGTAATGGCGCTAACGATGGTTTCGAGCATATTGGTGAGCCAGAAAAATGCGGGTTTCGTATTGCGAATGGTGAATACCGGCACTTTCATGGACACCAGGCTGCCTTCGGGCAGGGCTTTGATTTCGATGGGCAGGTAACCGAGGTCGTGCAGGGCGGCAATATGGTCGTACGTGATGCTGTCTTTGCCAAGGTAGTTATCGATGCGGCGGCGATAAGCTTTCATCACTTCTTCTTTCGGCCGGTTGAAAAATTCTTCGTTGAATTGTTTGATCAGGTATTCTTTGATGAAATATTGCAGGCCGAAAAAAACCACATTTTCCATGTCGGGGTTGCGGCTTTTGCGCGGTGTGAGGTTGGAATACACAAGGCTGGTGCCGGCGGGGTATTGAAATTTATGACCCACTTTATAACCATCTTTCAGCAGCAAGGGAAGGAGTTTCATGGCAGTTCTATGTTTAAATGAAATTTTTGAAGGGGTAAATCTTTGTTGAAGCGATAGAGTTCGGGATGTCGGTTTTTCAGGTTGCCGCGTTTAGCGCCTGTTGGCAGGATATAACGCGCGTCGAGGAATTTTCTGCGAAAGTTTCTGCGGTCCAGTTCCCGGCCGAGTATGCATTCATAAAGTTCCTGGATGTCGGCGATGGTGAAATCCTGGTCGAGCAGTTCGAAACCAGTGGGCTGGTAAAGGATTTTTGCCTGTAGTCTTTTTAAGGCAGTTTGAATGATGTTTTGATGGTCGAAAGCTGGGTCGGGCAATTCGTGCACCGGAAACCATTTTACGTCATTGGCCATGGTGCCAGCCGCTGTTTTATAATTGGCTGGATTGATCAATGCATAGTAGGCAACGGCGATTACACGGCCGCGCGGATCGCGATCGGGCTGGTCGAAGCTGTACAACTGTTCCAGGTAAAGATTGCGCATGCCCAGTTTGCTGTCGAGGATGCGGTGGCAGGTTTGTTGAAATGTTTCGGTGAATTGGAGAAAGGCACCGGGGAGGGTCCACCGGTTGGCAAAGGGCGCTTCTTTTCGGTTGAGCAGCAATACCTGGAGCTGTCCCAACTGGTAACCAAGAACGACCAGGTCGACTGCCAGCGCGGGGTTTTGGTATTGATCGAAAGTTTTCAACTTAACGTCATTATGACGCAAAGTAAAGCATAGAGTTTGGTATTTGCAAGTCCGGTGACAAAAGTTTCATTGTCGAAATTGAAATAGCGGGAACTTTGAGCAGCGCTTTTGCCTTCACTGAAGGGTCAGGAACCACCTGGCTTCGATAAATTAGATATTATGGACAACAGTTTTGCCAGTCTGATCAATGGTGATCAGCCCGTTTTGGTGGATTTTTTTGCGGAGTGGTGTGGCCCCTGTAAGATGATGCCACCTATTTTAAAGGAGGCGAAGGAGAAATTGGGGGACAGTGCCCGGATTGTGAAAGTGGATGTGGACAAGAATCCAGCCGTAGCTGCTGCCTATGGCATCCAGGGAGTACCGACCGTGATTTTGTTCCAGAAGGGTCAGGTCAAATGGCGGCAGTCGGGCGTTGTGTCGGCGCAGGTGTTGGTGAAGGCCGTAAAGGAATTGGGTTAATCGATAACGTCGAAGGATTGCCTAATCGATCATCAGTTAGCGGACAAATACTGACGAGCAACCTTCAATACAAGCCGGGTCGATGGGCGAGAGGGTGAGTTTATTGCCGTTCTCAGTTACCTTAAATGAAAATCGTGCATAGCCTTTTTCGGTGGGCAAGGGCTGGATTTCGACCGTCGTACTATCGATCATGATATAGCGGTTGGCGCCTGTATAAATGCCATTGGTTTGCAAAGTTCCGTTTTCAGCAAAAATCACCGAAATGCCAGTCGTGTCAGCAGGGTGCCATTCTTCTGGTCCGCCAATACTATAATAACTACCCGTAAACATCCATCCGCCATATAATTGAGCGCCGAGTCGGGTATCAGCTTTCTTTTCAGTCGATTTTCCGCAACTGTTTAGCAATACAAAAACTAAGCAAAGGCTGGCAAGCTGTTTCATAAAAAGGTTTTAAGTGAAATGATTGACAAAAAGGGTGGGTGTGCCGTTGCGTAGATTTAGTAGATTATTTTTTTATGTAACATATTCGCTTGGCTTGGTATGAATAGGGTTTCTTTATTAGTTGTAATAAAAAGATTATTTAAATCCATTATTAATTATAAATCAATTCAATATAATCAATATTATAATAGTTTTATTTATTTCAAGATCTGTGCTTTTTACCATCTTAATGCAAAAATATTTTTTCAATAAATACTAAATAATTTAGTATTTTGCATTCGTGTCTGTGCTTACAACTGAAATAAAAAAGAAACTGGAGCAGGAAGTATTGGCTTTGGGTGGCTTTCGGCACCAGGCAAAAGAGGGGCTTCGGCGACCGGACCTGGGCTTGATCAACCAGGCTTTTCCAGGAGGGTTGTTTCCAGTGGGAGCGGTGCATGAATTTTTGCCAGAGAACAAAGAGCAAATGGTGGCCAGCCAGGGTTTTTTGTCCGCCGTATTACCCGCCCTGATGGGGCCAGATGGGCTAGCTTGTTGGATAACAGCGAAGCGGGAATTGTACCCACCGGGTTTGGCGCGGTTTGGGTTGGCGGCGGACAAACTGATATTTCTGGAGCTGCCCCGGGCGGTCGACCGGCTATGGGCCCTGGAAGAAATGTTGCGTTCTACTTTAGTAAGTGCTGTAGTGGCTGAAACAGATGCAATATCCTTTGTACAGTCGCGTCGATTTCAATTGGCGGTGGAAGCATCAGGCGGAACGGGCTTCCTGTTACGATCACCCAGTGCAACGCGATCAGTGTTGTCAACCATTGCTTCCTGGAAAATATCGGCTATTAAAAGTCGTATGCCTGATGGATTGCCTGGGGTTGGCTTTCCTGGTTGGCGGGTGGAGATTCTCAAAGCACGAAATGGGCGTGCGGGTGTTTGGGAATTGTTTTGGGAGGGCAATGGATTTGCCTGCAAGGAGCTTACCGAATCTGGCGCTATTCATCGACTGAAAAAAATCATATAAAATGCAAAAGACATTTGTTTGTATATGGTTTAAATATTTTAAGACAGATCGACTTTTGATTCGGCAACCCGACTTAAAAGACAGGCCGCTGGTACTTATCCGCAAAGAGCATGGCAAGATGTTGATCAGTGCGGCCAACGAACAGGTACTAAAACAAGGGGTTCAACACAACACTTCACTGGCCGATGCACGGGCCATCATCCCTGGTTTATTGTCGTTCGACGACCTGCCGGAAAAAGCGACCACCTGGTTGAAAGCCCTGGCTGTTTATTGCAACCGGTTTTGTCCGTCGGTAAGCCTCTCCGGCACCGATACCCTTTTTCTCGATGTTACCGGTTGCACCCATTTATGGGGTGGAGACGCACCCTACTTGCAGGCAATCCGCCAATGTTTTGCAGCCATCGGCTACCAGCTGCGTTTATCAATGGCTGACACCATGGGTGCTGCCTGGGCCCTGACCCGGTATGGAAAAGACGATCTTATTGTGCCGCCCCATCGGCAGATGGATGCAATGCTTTTGTTGCCACCGGCAGCATTGCAACTTGAAGCCGCACTCCTGGCGCGATTGGATAAACTTGGACTCAAAACCATTTGTCAATTGTTACAGTTGCCGCGGTCGGCCTTGCTGCGACGATTCGGGCAGGTGCTTCTCGACCGCATTGATGCCTGTTCGGGACAAAGAATGGAAAGTTGGGAGCCGGTTTTTCCGCCGGTTAAATACCAGGAACGACTGGCTTCGCTGGAACCCATCCTCACCCGAACAGGGGTTGAAATGGCTTTACAGAACCTGTTGGAAAAAATTACTGCACAATTGAAGCGGGATGGCATGGGCATTCGACAAGCGGTATTCACCGGATTTAAAACCGGACATGAGCCCGTACAGATTGAAGTGGGTACCCAACTGGCGGTGCAGGATCCCCGTCGGGTTTTCCGTCTTTTTGAAATAAAATTAGAGGCACTTTCGGTGGAGCCAGGGATCGACTCCTTTTTGTTAGATATCCCCCGAACTGATCCGGTAAAAGAAAAGCAGGAAAAAATCTGGCAAGGATCTGCGGAAAGAAACTGCGAGGAGTTGGCCGAATTGATCGACCGGATCAGCAACAAATTCGGCGCCCATCGGATCAGCCGGTTTCTGCCCGATGAACACCATTGGCCGGAACGCGCGTATCAAAAAACAAATCCACTTTTTGGGGGTGAGCAGGTTCAATGGCCTTCCATGGATAGACCCGTGGTTTTGTTATCGGTTCCCGAAGAAATCCAGGTGAGCGTGCCTGTGCCCGATTATCCGCCCTTGCTTTTTCGGCACAAGGGGCAAGTGCATGAGATCATTCAGGCCGATGGACCTGAGCGCATTGAACAGGAATGGTGGTTGCAGGAAGGTTTGTCGCGGGATTATTATATCGTGGAAGACAAAAATGGGCAGCGGTATTGGTTATTCAGATCGGGCAATTACGCGTCGGGTAGCAAACCCAGTTGGTTCTTGCATGGCTATTTTGGGTAGGCTGGTTTATTAGTGAAGTCAGTTTTTGCATTCAGCTATTTCAGTTTTTGCTTTCAACTATGTCATTTTGTGAATTACAAATAAGCAGCAATTTCAGTTTTCTTCGGGGAGCCTCGCATCCCGAAGAAATGGTAGATGCTGCTGCGGACCTTGGCTATCGTGCCCTGGCCATTACTGATCGAAATTCGATAGCGGGAATTGTGCGTGGACATGTTGCAGCCAAAAAAAAGGGCATTCGTATGTTACCTGCTTGCCGACTTGATTTGCAAGACGCGCCTTCTTTACTCGCTTATCCGATGAATAAGCCGGGTTATGCAAAGTTGTGCACTTTGTTGACCCTTGGGAACCTACGCACTGAAAAAGGTTCTTGTTTATTGTATCGAAGCGACCTGGAAAAAGAAAATGAGGACATCCAATTTGCCTTGGTGCCACCTCGTCAGTTTTCAGAAAACTATGATTTTGCGGCCGATTTTTATACCGATGCTTCTTACTACCGCGAATTGTTGGGCAATCGATTATCGTTGGTAGTCGCTTGTGGTTACGAAGGGCAGGATGCAAAAAGATTGTTCCGTTTACAGACGCTGTCTAAAAAACTGGACATGCCCCTGCTGGCAAGCAACGATGTGTACTACCATGCTCCCGACCGGAGACAGTTGCAGGATGTGCTGACCTGTGTGCGGGAAAAGACAACCATTCAGCAAGCCGGTTATTTATTGCACCGCAATGCCGAGCGACACCTGAAAGCGATTCATGAAATGAAGCGCCTTTTTTTGCATTATCCGGATGCGCTGAAACGCTCTTTGGAATTGGAGGAGATTTGTCAATTCTCGCTCGACAGCCTGGAGTATGTGTATCCGGAAGAGATTAAAAGTCCCGATCGAACGGCGCAGGAAGAACTGGTAGAGTTGACCTGGAAGGGGGCCAATGAACGTTTTCCCGAAGGCATTGCTGAAAAAACACGGTTGTCGCTCGAGCATGAATTGAATTTTGTGCAAAAGAAAAATTACGCGTCCTATTTCTTGACCGTCTATGATATTGTGCGATTTGCCCGTTCGCAAAATATTCTATGTCAGGGGCGAGGTTCGGCTGCCAATTCCAGCATTTGTTATTGCCTGGGCATTACTTCGGTCAATCCCAACAAATTTGATTTGTTGTTTGAGCGCTTTCTCTCAGCCGCGAGAGATGAACCTCCTGATATCGATGTTGATTTTGAACATGAGCGCCGCGAAGAAGTGATCCAGTATATCTATAATAAATACGGTCGCGACCGCGCAGCCATTGTGGCTACGGTAACGGAGTTACACCAAAAAGGGGCGATCCGCGATGTAGGGAAAGCCATGGGGTTGTCGGTAGATGCCATCAACCGATTAGCAGAGTCCATCTGGCATTTTTCAGACGAATGGTTTGAAGGAAAAAAAGTACGTGAGCAGGGTATGAACCCGCAAGACCCTCATTTGCGAAAAGTTTCCGCGACAGTTGGGGCAGCATACCGGTGGCTTTGTAATTAGCCAACATCCATTGACCCAGCTTTGCCCGGTTTTGAATGCAAGAATGGAAAACCGGACTTGTATTGAGTGGAACAAAGACGATATCGAAGACCTGCGTTTTATGAAAGTGGATGTGCTGGGATTGGGGATGCTCACCTGCATTCGTAAAGCTTTTGACCTGGCGAAAAGTCATTATGGATTGGAATGGACCTTGGCGAATATTCCGCAAGATGTGCCGGCCGTTTATGATATGATTTGTGCGGCAGATACACTGGGCGTTTTTCAGATTGAAAGTCGAGCCCAGCAAACCATGTTGCCACGGTTAAAACCAAGAGAATTTTATGACCTGGTGATTGAAGTGGCGATTGTGCGTCCGGGTCCCATACAGGGCGATATGGTTCATCCCTATCTGCGCCGACGTGAAGGAAAGGAGCCGGTTGAATACCCGAGTCAGGCTTTGAAAGAAATCCTGGAGCGAACCAAGGGCGTGCCACTTTTCCAGGAGCAAGCGATGAAAATTGCGATTGTGGCGGCGGGTTTCAGCCCCACAGAAGCCGATGGACTACGTCGCAGCATGGCAACCTTTAAGGCCAAGGGCAAGGTGAACGATTTCGAAACCCGGTTGATCAAAGGCATGCTCGCCAATGGCTACACCGAAGAATTTGCAAAGCGGATTTTTCGGCAGTTGGAAGGCTTTGGTAGCTATGGTTTTCCGGAATCGCATGCTGTCAGTTTCGCCCTGTTGGTATATATTTCCTCCTGGATCAAATGTTTCCATCCCGATATTTTTGCTACCGCGCTGCTCAACAGTATGCCCATGGGTTTTTACCAACCCGCACAAATCATCAACGATGCGGTGAAACATGGGGTGGAGGTTCGACCGGTGGATATCAATTTTTCTTCTTGGGACAATGTGTTGGAAGAAATAGAAGCGGATCGTTATTCTCAGGCTGGTCAAATGGTATCGGTAGATGAATTGTTAAACCGTGCTTTAAAAGAGGATACTAACAGGGAAAGACAACCGAATAAAATAAAAGCGGTGCGGCTTGGTTTTCGACAGGTAAAGGGGTTGAAAGAAGAAGATATTCAAACCCTGGTTAAGAACCGGGCGGGTGGGTATCGATCGATGAGTGTTTTTTGGGAAGCCACTCGTTTAACCCTGCCCACCCTGGAAAAAATCGCCGATGCCGATGCTTTTCGTTCCATTGGGCTCGACCGGCGACAAGCGTTATGGGAAATCGCCGCCTATCATGACCGGCCGGTAGCGCTATTCAAGGAACAGCAGCCCAGTGTGCCAGTGGAGAAAAACATCCAATTGCCCCTGTTGACCGAATCCGAAAATGTAGTGTTGGATTATGCGACCACTGACCTAACGGTCCGCGCGCATCCTTTATCATTCATTCGTGATCAGTTGAATAGCCTGCGCATTCTACCCGCCGCAGCGCTTAAAGACGCCAAAGACGGCGATCTGGTGCGTGTTGCCGGGCTGGTTCTTGTTCGTCAGCGACCCGGAACGGCTTCGGGTATTTGTTTCATCACCCTCGAAGATGAAACCGGTTTCAGCAACCTGGTCGTATTTGCCAAACTATTCGAAACCTTTCGCAAACCCATTCTTCAATCCAAACTGTTGATGGTGGAAGGAAAGCTGCAAATTGAAGGTGCGGTGATCCATGTTGTGCTGCAAAAATGTTATAACCTGAACCAACTGTTAAACCGATTGGTGCTACCCAACCGGGAAGAAATGCCACTGCTTACATTGAGTAAGAGGGATGAAAGGACTGCGTCGATGTTAACGATTTCGAGAGACTTCAAATAAGCAAGAGTTTAAGGTGTAAGGTTTAAAGTTTAAGTGATTTCGTGTTTGTTTATATCGATTTCAAACTCGTTAAAAGAGTCAGAGTTCGGTTGAATTGATTCCAGTGTCCGTTTAAATAATTCGTCATTTGGAAATTCCAAATGAATTTTAGTGCCTTCTTCGATGTCAGACTGAATTGCAAAAATACCTGATGCGTTCAAACACCTGCTTTTCATATTTTCAATTCCCTGCGAAATTGTTCCTGGTTTCTTTATGCTTGTATCAAATCCTTTCCCATCGTCGCAAATATCTATGAAGGTGCTACTATTCTCTTTATTGCACTTTATGGTTATATTTCGGGCATTGCCATGTTGGATGGCGTTTCGAATGGCCTCTTGAAAAATTCTAAATACATCTAACTGGTATTCGTAGTAAATCTTATCAAGTTCAAAATTGGCTTCACAGGAAACAGTTGTGTCGCATGCAATAGAGATACGTTCGATTTCCTCTTGGGTCATTCTATTAAGGCCAAATTCCAAAACAATTTTCGGGTTCAAGCTTTTTGATATACCGGATAATGATTTCAGTGTGACAAGCGTCAACTCATTTAGTTCTTTATAATGTAATTTATTTTTTTCAGTGGGCGCGATTTCCAATACAGCCAAATTCATTTTAATTAAAGAGACAAGTTGTGTTACATTGTCATGGATTTCTTTACCGATGCTGATAAAAGAACTTTCCTGTGCATTGATTCTTTCTTCCAGTATCTTCTTCTCGCCCTCCATTGCCTGAAGTGCGGCTTCCTTCTGTAATACTTCTGTTTTACGATTATAGAGGTATAAAAACCAGATAATAGTTGCAATCTGGATTAATACACTGATTAATCCTAGTATTATCGATATGTTTACAATGGTTGTCGCTGTAGATTCCATCTGAAAGGAATGAAGAAGAATATATGTTGGATGATATTTGCGATTAAGAATGCGGGTTCGACCCAATGTGAATCAACGTGTATTTTATATAAGTTAGTAGACAGTAAGTGCGCCACTAAGCCGATTGAGAACGGAATAGAACTAATATAACAAATCATAATTCCATATACAAACATATAATTGGTTGCACGAATTTGTTTGTTTACAGAATTTGGAAACAGCTCGTAGACTACAACCCTATAACAATGGTAAGATATTAATACGCCGGAGAGAAGATAATTTAAAGATAAATCGAAATCCACTGCCTTAAAAATGTACTTAAGTGAGATTGGTATAGCTACTGCAATAATTAATGGCAGGGTTGGGTTATATTTCTTTGAAATGAGATTTGAAAGAAAAGAGGGCAGAAGAATTATTTCTGCAATAGTGAAAAACCAACTGACTACCATTCCCGTATAAATCGAAACTGTCGACCCTTTAATATCAATCCAAAGGTTAAATGGCGCCGTTATAGCATCTGCTACACAGAATAGCACAAGTGGAAGTGGCACCAATTTGGCTTTTTTGTATAAAACACAAAAGTAAATTGCGTTAGTCAACGCGACTATAAATTGTATCAATGAAAGCCACAACATACAGTTCAATTGCTATATATTTAAAAAATTTAAAAGCAGTTAAATCAGTTTTAGTCCACAAATGAAAAGTCAAATTTTTTTTCTATGAATTAAATGTCTCTTCAATTATATTTTTCTCGATCTTCAGTCCTGAGGACGAATTTATTTAACAATACTTCTGTTTTTCGACCATAGCTTCGTAAAACATGCTCATATTTTCAACCCAGACTTTCGAAACCTCCAATCTTATTTTGACGATATATTTATAACGGTTGTCGTTGTAAGCGCCATCTGTATGGTATAAAAAAGAAAATATGTTGTATAATATTCCCAACTAAAAAGGCGACTTCAACCCAAACCGAACTAATATAAACATGGTAAAAATGATATAATAGCAACTGCGCAATTAAACTGATGGAAAATGGAATGGATGTGACATAGCAGATCATAATACCAAACACTAACATCCGATTAGTTCCATTAATGTGTTTATTGGCTGAATTCGGAGATAAAATGTATAATATTACTCTATAGCAATGGAAGGAAATTAAGGTGCCAGATAGAAAATAATTTAGTGCTGGGCTGTAGTAATCTAGTTTAAACAGATACTTTAGTAAAAAAGGGGCAATTACTATTATTATCAACGGCAAAGTTGGATTGTATTTTTTTGAAATGAGATTTGAGAGGAAGGTGGGGAGGAAGATGACTTCAGCAACAGTAAAAACCCAACTTATGATCAATCCGGAATTAATTGCTAAATCTGAACCTTCGATTGCTATCCAAATATTTACCGGCGCAGTTAATGCATCTACGATGCAAAACAACACTAGGGAGGGAGGAACTAGTTTGGCTCTTTTGTATAGAATGTAAAAGTAGATAGCGTTTGAAAGCGCTACCAATAACTGTATCCATGAAATCCACAACATATACTCCAATTGTGCTTCAAATTAAAAAAGAATAACAATTGAAAAAACGGTGAAAACACCCTTTTTTAGCCCAAATCGGGTAAAATAGCGTTTGTAAAGCTGGCAAGTCTCCGGATGACCGCCTCTACCACGGCATCGGGACAGGAGGCGCCGCTGCTCAGTAAAATGGTCAGGGGGCGCTGGGGAGGAAGGTAGTTTTCTGTGGTAAGCGCCTGGCGGGTGTGAAAATCGAAATGGGAAATGCTGCTTTCGCTGATCAGCTTGCTTTCATCCGAAATAAAATAGGTGGGTAGCCGCTGCTCACACAACTCCACCAGGTGGGTGGTATTCGACGAGTTATACCCGCCGACGATAATGGCGAGGTCGGCAGCAACTTCCAGCATCCCCGTAATGGCCGTCTGGTTATCGTTGGTAGCATAACAAAGGGTATCGCGCGTGTCGGCAAAACGCTCGCCGATTGTAGCGTTGGACAATCCATATTTTTCGATCATCACCTGCTTCAGGAATTCGGCGATGGCCTGGGTATCGCTCGCCAACTGCGTGGTTTGGTTCACCACACCCAATCGCGCCAAGTCGCGGTGTATGTCAAACCCCGTAGTATACCTTCCGCGGAAGCGCTCATAAAATGCTTCCGGCCCTTTCTCTTCGCGAATGAAGGCCGCCAGCTCAATCGCATCATTCATATCGTTTACAATGACCGAAGGAGCACTGGCCGATGCATGCGAAAAGGTTGCCCGCGTTTCTTCGTGTTGGGGCTTGCCATGAATGACAATAGTATAGCCTTTTGCCGCAATCTGTTCACTGCGATTCCAAACTTTCTCTACAAAGGGACAAGTGGTATTGTATTTTTCGGTCTGGATACCTTTTTCCTTTAACATTTTCTCCATCTGTAGGGTCGTGCCGAACGCGGGTATCAATACAATATCGTTGGATTGAATCTCTTCAAAAGGGATCAGTTGCTGGCCATAGGTATCCTGCAAGAAACGCACACCTGCCGCCTGCAGATCAGCATTCACTTGCGGGTTGTGAATCATTTCACTCAACAAGAAAATTCGCTTGCCGGGATGCTTCTCTACCGTGCGAAAAGCAATCTCAATGGCGTTCTCTACACCATAACAAAACCCAAAATGGCGGGCTAAGTAAATGCGCAGCGGGCCGGCGTCGAGTAAGGTTGGACTAAAATCTTTTTTTAGCTTGTCCGCTTCTTTGCGCTTTTTTTTTATCGCCGAAATCAGCGGACTTCTATAGCGAACGGGAACTTCAAATTGTTTCATGCACTACCTGTATAAACCAGCCGCAAATTTATCTTATTTTCACCCATCCCGACCAATTAGAAACTTAATTATGGCATCTTCCGGATTTGTACCGCTCAGTTGGACCCACCACAGCAATATTTACGAAGTAAACCTGCGTCAATACACCCTCGAAGGCAGTTTTAACGCCTTCGCCCGCGAATTACCGCGGCTGCAAAACATGGGCGTGCAAATACTCTGGTTTATGCCCATCACACCCATCGCAATCGACAAACGCAAAGGTACCCTCGGCAGTTATTATGCCTGCGGCGATTATACCAGCACCAACCCCGAATACGGTAGCCTCGACGATTTCAGGCAACTGGTGCAACAGGCGCATGAACTGGGCATGAAAGTGATCATCGACTGGGTGGCCAACCACACCGGTTACGGTCACACCTGGACCTTAACCCATCCCGAATACTTCAGAAAGAATGAACGCGGTGAATTTTATGATGCCAATGGCTGGGACGATGTTATCGACCTCGATTATACCAATGTCGATATGCGTCACGCCATGATGGATGCCATGGATTTTTGGGTGCGTGAAACCGATATCGATGGTTTTCGCTGTGATATGGCCATGCTGGTGCCGCTCGATTTTTGGGTGGAAGCCCGCCGACAGCTTGATCAACGCAAAAAATTATTCTGGTTGGCCGAATGCGAAGAACTGAATTACCACGATGCCTTCGACGCTACCTATGCCTGGGAATGGATGCACAAAATCGAAGATTTTGCCAAGGGCAAAACGGATATCGGTGGTTTGGACTGGTTGCTTAACAAAATTGATAGCAGCTATCCACCAACAGCTTTCAAGGTTTGGTTTACAAGCAACCACGACGAAAACAGTTGGAACGGCACGGAGTATGAAAAGTATGGCAATCTCGCACTGCCGTTTGCCGTGTTCAGCATCACCTGGAACGGCATGCCTATGATCTACAGCGGGCAGGAAAGTCCAAACAACAAGCGACTTGCTTTTTTTGACAAAGACACGATCAACTGGAATGGACAATACGCGTTGCATGGGTTCTATAAAAAACTACTCACCCTGCATGCTACTCATCCCGCCGCCCGTGGCGCTGATCCTGCTGTGAAAACAACCAGGATACACGGCAATGCAGACCAGCAAGTGTTTGCCTTTTTGCGGCAGAATGGAGAAGAAGCCATACTGGTGTTGTTGAACCTAAGCGGCCAGGAACTTTTCTTTCAATGGAATGACACCCATACAGATGGTTTGTACGAAGAGATTTTCAGCGGCGAGTGGACTGATTTCTCCATAAAAAAAGGCGTGCATCTGCACGCCTGGGGATATAAAGTATTGGTGAAATTGTAACGTTGATTATCCGTTTTCTACGGTAATTATTCAGCGATCTTCATTGGATACCTGAATACACCATCGTAGCCCGGATACATACCATCGAGGGTTACCGCATTACCTGCTTTTTCCAGTTCCACGCGGAATTCTTCAACGGTATTAACCTCTTTGCCATTTACTTTCAGGATCACAAAACCTTCTTCCATCCGGGTTTTGCTGAAAGCGCCATTGTCGTCTATACCTTTCACCATCACGCCGCCTTTAACACCCATTTCTTTGGCTGTTTTGGCTGAAATGGTAGAGAGCTCAGCACCCAGTTTATCCAGCACCGAAGTTTTTACAATGGCTGTTGTGCCACCGCTGTTGCGAAGTACCACTTCTGTCACTGACTCTTTTCCATTGCGACGGTAACCAATTTTTACACGGTCGCCGGGACGATAAGTCGCGATTTGTCCCACCATCTCCGGACCAGAACGAACCGGTACACTGTTCACTCGCGTAATAAAATCTCCTTTCTGAATACCAGAAGAAGCGGCTGCACCATCTTTGGTCACATCCAGCACAAAAACACCTTCACCATCAACAATGCCTTCCTGTTTTTTCACTTCATCGCTGAGGTTATCGGGTGCATAATTAATGCCCAGATAAGCACGTTGCACGGTCCCAAATTTCATCAGGTCGGCCACAATCTTTTTTACCAGGTTTACCGGTATGGTAAACGAATAACCGGCATAGGAACCTGTGGGCGACGCAATGGCCGAATTGATGCCAATCATCTGGCCGGCCGTATTGATCAACGGACCGCCACTGTTCCCAGGGTTTACCGCCGCATCTGTTTGGATAAATGATTCAATGGGCACTTTGCTTTGGCGCTTGTTGATGTCGAGTGTACGACTCTTGGCACTCACGATGCCTGCTGTAACGGTTGCATCTAAATTAAGCGGATAACCCACGGCCAATACCCACTGGCCAATTTTGAGATCATCTGAATTGCCATAAAGCAAAAAGGGCAGGCCCTTCGCATCGATCTTAATCACGGCGAGATCACTCGACGCATCAACGGCAATCAGTTTTGCTTTGTACGTTTTCTTATCGCTGGTGCTTACGGTAATATCATCCGCCCCGTCAACCACGTGGTTGTTGGTAACGATATAACCATCGTCGCTGATGATGGCCCCTGAACCCGAACCCATAGAGGGCATAGAGCGCGGCGTCATGCCTTCGTCCATATCGAATCCGAACAAATCAAACAAGGGGCTGCGTCGCGGCAGGTTATTGCTGGCCGTACGCGTAGATTTTGTTTTGATATGCACCGTGGCCGGGATGGCGCTATTAGCGGCATCGACAAAATCTGAAGGCGCATTATCAGCCTTGCCGTCGAAAAAGCCCGCGTAGTTGGCGGGAATTTCGCGCTGGTCGGCCGCGTTGTAAGCGTATTCGTTTTTGTTGAAATATTTATTGTAGGCAACCATGCTGCCTACCGACGTAACGGCACTCAGAAGGATGATGGGTACAACTTGTTGCAGTTTCATAATTTCAATGTGTTTAAACAATTGATCGCTACAAAATAACGCTGGGAACCCGCTTGGGGTTGTATCGATTTTTAGTTTAACAATAGTTTTACTAAGGTCTTCGTAGATCCATTTAAAGATACGCTAAAAATGCCATCGTGTCCACGCCATCAGCATAGTCGTTGATGGCCGGTTCCTGGGCCTTTCCAAAGGGAACGCCCCCCTGACCAACGATGCATTGTACAGAATTATTGCCCTCAAGTGCTGCCTGGGGGGCTTCGCCCGGCTGGTAAAAGGCATAATTAACCTGCGAAATGGGTGAAAACAGGGCCTCCTGCTCAATTAACAAAATCGAATTATTTGTCATGTAAAAACGATTGTTCAACAAGGCCACGGCCAGTTGATAGTCGTAATTGTTTTTATACCGGCTATGGTCGAAAAAATAGTCATACTTACGGCCAGCATCCAGCAGTGGCTGGAAGTCGTAGCCCATAGGCACTCGCAAGGCAGTTACATTGCGGCAGCCGAGTCCAAAATAGAGGCAAATATCATCGGCGAGCGAGGCCAGTTCAGTGGTAGATTCCTGCCCATTGAGTATGGCCACCGAAGTCCGGTTTTTTCGAATGATGCTGGGGTATTTGCCAAAATAGTATTCGAAATAACGGGCGCTGTTATCGCTCCCGGTGGCAATATAGGCATCGCAGCCTTTCAGTTGTTCTGCCACCCTAAAATGTGTTTTTACAGTGGGTTCCCACTGGGCCAACACATCCAGCAAGTGCGGCAGCAATACCGTATCTTTCGACGATAGCTTGATATGGGCGATATGGCCGCTGATGAAAACGCATAACCAGTCGTGGAAGCCGACCAGCGGAATATTGCCCGCCATCACAATGCCGACCTTTTTGGGGCTGGGTTGCTCTGCCGGAACAGGGTATTGTTTTACCCATTGTTCGAGGATGGGCCTTTGCAAAAACCGATCGGCAATGGCATTGGCTGCCAGGTCGGTAAAGGCTTTTGTAAACCAGGGGTTGCGAATACCGGCCTGGGTTACAACCGATTGCCACGCCTCGTCGTTTTGCCGCAGGTAATCGCCCAGCTTCACCAATAAATCTATCCGGCATTGTAAATCCAACATGGCGTTTTAAATTTGCTGCAAGTTAATTGCTTAGAAGACTGAAAAAAACTGAGAATATGGCTATCAAGATAACAGACGAATGTATCAACTGCGGTGCCTGCGAACCCGAGTGCCCGAATAATGCAATTTATGAAGGGGGCGTGGAATGGGCGCTGAGCGATGGCACCATGGTGCGGGGATCGTATACGCTGATGGACGGAATGGTGATGAATGCCGACCAGCGGAACACGCCGCTGAGTATGGATACCTATTATATTGTGCCGAATAAATGCACCGAGTGCCAGGGCTTTCACGAAGAGCCGCAGTGCGCGGCAGTTTGCCCGGTTGACTGCTGTGTACCCGACGATATGTACCAGGAAACCGTTGATCAACTCATGGCGAAAAAAGAGAAGTTGCACCTTTGATTTTGGCTTTTTATTTTGGGTGTTTGCGTTGGCTTTTTTATCTTTAGTAGAGAAACAGTTTGCTAGTAGCTTCGGCTACTTTTTATAGGCGGGTGATATTTCCCGTCAGGTAACGGGTGAAGGACTAATCCTTCACCTTTTTCTTACAATAACAATAGAAAAACCAGGTCGGCTACAATGGCAAAAAAGATTATCGCTTTTCTCACTGGCGGCTATTCAGGTGAGGCAGAAATTTCCTACTTAAGTGCATTAACGATCAACAAAAACCTCGACCGCGAAAAATACGATGTGTACACGATCGATATTCGCCCCGATGGTTGGTGGTATAAAGCCGACGATGGCAGCGAAACAACGATCGACAAAAACGATTTTTCCCTTACACTGGCTGCAGGCAAAATTCAATTTGATGTGGTACTAATCGGTATCCATGGCACGCCGGGAGAAGATGGAAAACTACAAGGTTACCTCGATATGATGGGCCTGCCGTATACCAGTTGTGATGCTGCAACTTCAGCACTTACTTTCAACAAACGATACACCGTTGCCGTAGCAGCTTTTGGGGGCATTCATGTGGCGAAATCACTGCATCTATTCAAGCACCGAGAATACGATACCAAATCCATCCTGGCCCAATTGAAATTGCCCTACTTTGTAAAACCCAACAATGGTGGTAGCAGTATCGGCATGAGCAAAGTGACAAAGGGCGAAGACCTCTCTGCAGCCATTCAAAAGGCTTTCCAGGAAGATAGCCAGGTGTTGATTGAAGAATTCATTGCGGGACGCGAATTTACCATCGGTGTATTCAGAAGCAAGGGCGAGATCATTACCCTGCCTTTCACCGAAATCATTGCCAAAAATGAGTTTTTTGATTTCGAAGCAAAATACCATGGTAAGAGTGAAGAGATTACACCGGCAAAAGTGGACGAGTCGGTGGCAGAAAAAGTGCGCGCGGCCGCGCGACAGGTATATGGATTGTTTAATTGCCGCGGGGTAATCAGGATCGACTTTATCTACAATGAATCGGTGGGAGCACCTTATATGTTGGAGATAAATACCGTTCCCGGGCAAAGCGAAGCATCACTGGTGCCGCAACAAGTGCGGGCCATGGGTTGGTCGCTCAAAGAATTCTATTCGGCGCTGGTTGACGAAGCGTTGACAGGTAAATAATTTTCGTTTCCTTTGAAACGATTACCAAACAAATAGTCTAGTGTTTGCATCACTCTCCAAAAAGCCCCTGTGGCTGAATATACTGGTTGCCCTGGCCATTGTTGCCTTACTGGTATTCCTGTTTTTTAATTCACTGGCGTTCTTCACCAAGCACGACCAGGTGATTGCAGTGCCCAACGTGGTGGGAAAATCATTTGATGCCGCAAAAGAAAGCCTGGAAAAAGAAGGCTTCGATGTAGTTATCCAAGACTCGGTGTATCGCGATACCGCAAAGGCCCTGGCCGTGGTGAAACAGTTTCCGGAAGCAGATGCTTCGGTAAAAGTGAATCGCACTATTTATCTAACGGTGAACCGCGCTATTCCGCCCGATGTGGTGATGCCCAACTTGATCGGGATGAGCATTCGCAACGCAACCCTGGTTTTGAAACAATTCGGCCTTAAAATGGGCGACACTTCTTACAAACCTGATTTCGCCAAAAACTCTGTTTTGAGCCAGGAAGTAAAAGGCGTAAAGGTCGAGCCCGGCACCAAGTTGCCAATGGGTACAGCCGTATCCATTGTATTGGGCAGTGGTTTGTCTAATGTTGACATGGCGGTTCCTGATCTGGTGGGATTGACTTACAAAGACGCAACATCCATGCTTGACGGAACGGGCATTAATTTTGGCGCCACGGTGTTGGACCCAGATGTGAAAGACACCAGCGGGGCCTATATCTATCGGCAAAGCCCCGATCACCTGACGGTTGATTATCGGCCCAATCGGATTCGCTCCGGACAAATGATTGATATCTGGTTGAGTACAGCAAAACCTGTTCGCGATTCCACCCGGAAACAGCCGGCAACAACGCCTGAAGAGAATAACTATTAAACATATAATATGCAAAACATAACGGTTGAAGAATTGAAGGCGCGATTGGATAGTGGCGAAAAGTTACATGTGATAGATGTACGCGAACCACAGGAATATGCAGAAAGCAATATCGGCGCACTGTTGATTCCACTGGGCAAAATCCAGGCCATGCAGGTCGACGAAATCGACGACCTTAAAAACGAAGAAATCATTGTTCACTGCCGCAGCGGTAAAAGAAGTTTGACCGCGTGTCAGTACCTGGAGTCGATGGGTTTCACCAATACAAAGAATGTGGAGGGCGGTATACTCGCATGGCAGGAGAAATTTGGGAAATAGGTTTTTTATTTGCCGCCTGCTACCAGGAACAGCAAATAAAAAAGCAAGATGATGGCTATGTTCAACGCAATAGTCTTTTTCATGGGGATGGATTACATACCCATCCCCATTGAAAATGATGCCAAACCCTGTTTTTTGCGATTAGGAATACTACAGCCGGATATTTACACCCCCCATCCAGTTGATACCCGCCATCGGGAACACGTAATTCTCCGTATAAGGCAGCTTCTCATACAGGTAACTATAGGTATAGCCATTGGCAACATACAACTTGTTGAAAAGGTTATTTACCTGGATAATGAAAGTAGTTTCCCTAAATAATTTCTCACTAACGGTATAGTGTAACCGCAGATCCTGCACATAATAACCCTTGAGGCTGCGCGCGTTATTGGAAGTATTGTCGAGGTATTGTTTGCCCACATATTTTCCGCTAAGGGTAATATCTGCCTGCTTAAACGGTGTGATTTGAATAGAGCCGGCACCGATCAATGCGGGTGAAAAAGAGATATCCGTTTTTTTGTACTGTCGCGTTTCCTGGCTGCCATCGTCCCAATTGTCGATGTATTCGGTAAAGTTCAGCACTTTGTTTTCACTAACAGTAATATTGCCGTTGACTTGCAACCAGCTAGCCGGTCGCCAGTTTCCCTGCAACTCAACACCCAATCGATGGCTGTTGGGAATATTGGTTCTGGTATAAGCGCCTACATCGTTTATCTTACCAGTAAGCACCAACTGGTTGTGGTAGCGCATATAATACAGGTTCAGTGCCCAGGATGCTTTGCTGTAACGCTTGTCCAATCCCAATTCCCAATCGTATAAGGATTCGTATTTCGGTTGTGTATTGGCACCGGCTTCAAAATCATCGCGATTGGGTTCTTTGTTGGCCACTGCCAATGACGCATATAGGTTCCAGTTGTTTTGGCGATAGTTCAATCCCAGTTTTGGGTTGAAGAAATTGTATTGATTGTTGATACGGAGTTCAGGGTTGTCGCGAAAGCCGTTGATCTGGTAGGTCACATGTCGGTACTGCAGGTCAACAAAACTCGACAAAGCGCTGGTTAATTGCTGTTGCCATTTTCCATAGACATTGATATCTGATTTGACAGCCTTGTGCCGATACCATTCGTAATCGACCGGAAAGCCGGTAGCCGCCCAAATAACTTTGCCGTAGTGATTGCCATCGTATCTATTGGCACCGCCACCAAAGCTAAACTGCGTGCCTTTGTTTTTATACAGTAGCGAATAAATGGCGCCGTAATAATAATTGTCCAGCCATAATTGTCGAACGAGGTCAGTTTTTTCTATGGTGGAATCGCCGATAACCGGATTGGCGAGGCCGTACTTACTGAATGATTGACTGGCTTTGTAGTTTTCGTAGTAGCCACGTCCGCGGGTAAGAAAACCCGCCACATTCAGCGACAAGTTTTCATTAAAAGCATGGTTGAAAAAAAGCTGGTAATGATCCTGCTGGTAATTATCTGTTTCGTTTTTGTAAGGCTCACCCGGTTTATCGGTGCCGGAGGTATTGCAGGTACGACAGGTAGCGAGGTCTTGTTCCAGGATGCCATTCCAGGCCTGGTAGGTTTTTTCTTTTCCGGAGAAAATATTGATTCGCAAGCTAGACTTTGGGGTGATCCAGGCGCCAGAGATAAAGAACGATTGCAAGTTGGAACTGGCGCGGTCAATATAGCCGTCACTGCTGATGCGCGATAGTCGTGCATCGAGGGTGAAATGGCCGTTGATGAGTCCGCTGCCCGCCTTCACCGTATTCTTCCAGGTATTAAATGAGCCATAACTGTTGTTGATTTCGCCGTAAGCATCTTCGCGAAATTCATGGGTGCTGATATTCAGGCTGGCGCCAAAAGCACCTGCACCGTTACTGGATGTGCCAACACCACGTTGCACCTGGATACTGCTTACAGAAGAAGCAAAGTCGGGTAGGTTAACCAGAAACATCCCCTGGCTTTCTGCATCATTGTAGGGGATACCATTCAGGGTCATATTGATGCGGGTGGCATCTGTTCCGCGGATGCGGATACCTGTGTAACCGACGCCATTGCCGGCATCGGAATTAATAGTGATCGACGGCGTTTGGTTGAGTAGGAATGGAAGGTCTTGCCCCAGGTTTTGGGCGGCGATCTCTTTGGCCGTGATATTGGTGCGCGCAAAAGGGGCACGGTCGCCTGCCCGCAGTGCGCGTATCTCTACCGGCTGCAGAAACAGGTTGTAGCGTTCCAGGAAAATAGTGTCGCCAAAGGCATCGGGGGGCAGGTAACTGGTTTTGTAACCAATGCTAGACACGGAGAGCCTGCTGCCGGCATTTCCACTGAGTACGATGCGGCCGTTGTGGTCGGCAAGCCGACTGTCGGCATTCGCAAAATCGATACTGGCGCCGGCCAGGGGCTGGTGGGTTTGGACATCGGCCACCACCACGGTGCGGTTTTGGGCCAATAGGGGGGACATCAGGCTGAAAGCGCATATCCCCAAAAACATTTTTTTCATGTTCAACATTTACTGTTTGAAAAAATGATTTGAGAGAAATGCTGCGAAAGCAAAAGGAGGAATATATGCGAACCACCTTCCCTGCGCAGGCATTACCCTGTTCAGGTTCAACGGGTATTATCTCAGCCGGCAGCTTTCACTGCCAGCACCCCGGGGAACTTGATAGCCGTTTCGGCGGCTACGGGTCAAAATTAATCGATTTTGCAGGAAATTTGTAACATTTTAGTTTTTCAGTCGTCACAGCTTTAAATGGACTATATGAAAAGATTTTCATTGCTTATAGGCGTTCTTATGCTCGTTATGGCCGTTTGGGGCCAGTCGGTAACCGTGAATGATGCCAACGCGCGCAAACGCGATGTGGGTTCTTTTTCGGGTGTGAAAGTTTCGCAGGGTATTGAGTTGTTGTTACAACAGGGTGGGGAAGATGCGGTAGCAGTGAGTGCAAGCCGGGCTGAGTACCAGGATCGTATTAAGACAGAGGTGGAAGGCAATGTATTGCGCATTTATATCGACGACAAAAATTACAATTCAAACTGGCGGCGGGGTGTAAAGTTTCGTGCCTATGTATCTATTCGACAGTTGGAAAAACTGATCGCTTCTTCGGGCGCCAGCGTTCGTACAGGCAATGTGATTATGGTGTCGAACTTGATGCTAGACGCGAGTTCGGGCGCCACCATCGATGGCGAATTCAAAGGTCAGCGAATCAGTTCAGACAATAGTAGTGGTGCAGTCACTACTGTAAAAGGTGCTGTCGATTTTGTTTCGGTGGAAGCAAGCAGCGGTGCTATTTTTAAAGGCTTTGATTTATCGGCCGCCAATGGCGAAGCAGATGCATCCAGTGGCGGTACCATCAGCCTTACCATTACCAAAGAGTTGAATGCAGAAGCAACCAGCGGCGGCGATGTAAAATACAGAGGCGGTGGTGTGATTCGCAAAGTACATACGAGCAGTGGTGGTGCCGTGCGTTCAGACAGTGAGTAATGTTGATGCAAAATAATAAACATGAAAAAAATTATTTCCTTAAGCCTGCTGGTACTGACCATGGTCGCAGCACAGGCACAGAAATTTGTGATCAGCGATGCCAATGCGCAGATGCGAACCGTAGCGCCGTTTACCGGTGTGCGCATTTCCAGCGCCATTGATCTTTATCTCAGCCAGGGCGATGAAACAGCAGTAGCGGTGAGTGCCGATGACCCGGCAGTGCGCGATCGAATCAAAACAGAAGTGAAAGATGGTGAATTGCGTATTTGGTTCGATGGCCAGGGTTGGAAAAACTGGCGGGGCAACAAAGCCATGAAGGCCTATGTTTCCATAAAAAGCATCAACTCTTTAAAAGCCAGTGGTGCCTGCGATGTAAAATTGATGGGCAAGATCAAAGCCGATAAGTTATCGGTTGACCTCAGTGGCGCCAGCGATTTGGAAGGCGAGCTGGATTGTAACAAGCTCGAAATGGATGTAAGTGGCGCCAGTGACTTGCGTTTGCAGGGAACGATGGGGTCAACGGCTTTGCGCCTGAATGGTGCGAGTTCGGTGAAAGGCTGGGGCCTGACAACCGATTATTGTGAAGTAGATGCAGGCGGTGCTTCCTCCATCAATATTGTCGTGAACAAAGAGTTGAGCGTGAAGGCAAGCGGCGCGTCAGATATTAACTACCGGGGCGATGGGGTGATCAAAGAAATGAAAACAAGCGGCGCGAGCAGTATTTCGAAAAAATGATCCTTTTTTGATTTTTACCAATTTTCCCCCTACCTTTGCCCTCCACATCGCGAAGTAGAGCAGCGGTAGCTCGTCGGGCTCATAACCCGAAGGTCGGAGGTTCGATCCCTCCCTTCGCAACCAAGAAAGCCTACCTGGTAGGCTTTTATTTTTTTGCGGCAGTACCTGCGCACTGATTACCTCCGGTTCCTGGCATCCAGATGTTCTCGTCCTGCTACCTATTGATAATTGTTGTATGAAAGTGGGATTTGTAAACATATTTGGCAAACCGAATGCCGGGAAAAGCACGTTGCTCAACGCGCTTATTGGCGAAAAGCTGGCCATTGTTTCACCCAAAGTGCAAACCACGCGGCACCGGATCAAGGGCATACTTACCGAGCCAGGTTACCAACTGATTTTTTCTGATACACCGGGTATTATTGAACCCAAGTACCGGTTGCACGAAAAAATGATGCAGGCGGTAAAGTCAGCCCTCGAAGATGCTGACCTGGCCTTGCTATTGGTGGATATACACGACAACTGGGCCGAAAACGATGAAATTTTTTCCTCTTTAAAATTAAAGGTACCGTCGATATTGGTGTTGAATAAAGTGGATGGTAGCGGTTTGAAAAAATTGCCGGAAGCGAAGGCTTTTTTCGAAAGCAAACCATGGGTAAAAGAAATTGCTGCTGTATCGGCGTTGACTGGCGAGGGTGTAAGCCAATTGCTCGATAGGATTGTTAGCCGCATGCCGGAAGGGGAGCCCTTTTTTGATGGAGAGAACCTAACAGACCTGCCTACCCGCTTTTTTGTGGGTGAATTGATTCGCGAACAGATATACCAGTTGTACCAGGACGAAATTCCGTATCACGCGGCCGTGCTGGTGCAGGAGTTTAAAGAGAAAAACACGCTGATAAAGATTCAGGCCGATGTTATTGTGCAAAGAGAAACCCAGAAAGGAATTGTGTTGGGTGAAAAAGGAAAAATGATTCGGGAACTCGGTACCCGGTCGCGCGAACAAATTGAAAAATTTCTCGGACAAAAAGTATTTCTCGAACTGTTTGTAAAAGTGCGCCCCAAATGGCGCGACAACGAACTGCACCTTCGCGAATACGGCTATAAGTAAGGATTTTATTTTTGACTTGAATTTCTAATTATGTCAGGATATACAGTGGCAATAGTGGGCCGGCCAAACGTCGGCAAGAGCACTTTCTTCAATCGTTTGCTGGAGCAACGCAAGGCCATCGTCGATGACCAAAGTGGTGTAACCCGCGATCGTCAGTATGGCGTAGCCGAATGGGCAGGAAAAACATTCAATGTCATCGATACAGGCGGTTTTGTTGACCGAAGCAAAGATGTTTTTGAAAAGGAAATCCGCAAACAGGTACTAATTGCGCTGGAAGAAGCCGATGCGTTGATTTTTGTGACCGATGCTTCTACCGGCATTACGGATCTTGATGAAGCGATGGCCGATGTACTACGCCGCACCACAAAACCGGTGTACCTGGTTGTAAACAAAGTCGACAATCCGCAACGCATGATCGATGCGGCAGAATTTTATTCGCTTGGTTTTGACAACGTTTTCAATATTGCCGCTATCAGTGGCAGCGGAACCGGTGAATTGCTGGATGCTGTGGTAGCTGCTATTCCTGATGATCGACAAGCGGGCGAAGAAAACAACGAAGTGCCCAAGTTTGCCATTATCGGTCAACCGAATGTGGGCAAGTCGAGTTTACTGAATGCGCTGGTAGGGCAGGAGCGAACCATTGTCAGCGATGTAGCCGGCACTACCCGAGATACCATTCATACCCATTATAATCTCTTTCAGAAAGAATTTATTCTCATCGATACGGCAGGCATCAGGCGCAAACAGAAAGTGCACGAAGACCTGGAATTTTATTCGGTAATCCGGGCTATCAAAGCGATGGACGAAGCGGATGTTTGTTTCCTGGTGTTGGACGCTGAAAAAGGCATTGCCGCACAGGACCTCAGTATATTCAGCCTGGCTGCGCGTAAAGGCAAAGGAATCGTTATATTAGTAAACAAATGGGACCTGGTAGAGAAAGTGACCAACACCGCGAGGGACTATGAAAAGCAACTGAAAGAAAGACTGGCGCCTTTTACCGATGTGCCAATCCTTTTTATTTCAGCCAAAGAGAAAACCCGCATTTTCCAGGCGATGGAGAAAGGGCTCGAAGTGGTTGAAAACAGGAAGCGAAAAATCCCCACTTCGCAGTTGAACGAAGTAATGCTGAAGGCCATTGCTGCTTTTCATCCGCCGGTGGTAAGGGGCAATCCAGTGAGCATTAAATATGTGACCCAATTACCAACGGTTGTGCCATCCTTTGCTTTTTTCTGTAATTACCCCGACGATGTGAAAACGCCCTATCGAAACTATTTGGAAAACAAACTGCGCGAAGCTTTTGACTTTAGTGGCGTGCCCGTGCGCGTATTTTTCCGAAAGAAATAAGCAGTTATAATGGTAATACAAACAGTAAAATAGGTAGCTGGCGAACAACCGACAAGCGGTAGTTTTGCTTAAGTAAACAATTTTGATTTGTTTGTAAACAATTGGAACTGTCTGCTGTTCTATTCGCAATTTCAGATCACAATCTTTATGAAGTATAGCTTTTGGTGTCTGTTCCTTTTAACTGGAGCAAAGTGGGCCATAGCACAGACACAGACCGACTCCACCCTGGTGTCGCCTGATCTGCAGCAATGTATCCAATACGCCTTGCGCCACCAACCGGCGGTGCAGCAGGCGGTAATTGATGAGCAACTGGCCGAAACCACGATCCGGACAAAACTGGCCGACTGGTATCCGCAGGTGAATATGAATTACCTGGCGCAACACAATTTCCAGGTGCAGACCAGTGTTATTGGCGGCAACCCCGTTCGCTTGGGTGTGGCCAATACTTCGTCGTTGCAATTTGGCCTCACGCAGCAGATTTTCAACCGCGATGTGTTGCTGGCTGCCCGCACAAAAACAGATATCCGGTTGCAGGCAAAGCAGAATACCAGTGCCAATAAAATTGATGTTGCCGCCAATGTATCGAAGGCCTTTTATGATATTGTTGCCACGCGGCAGCAGATCAGGGTGAATGAAGAAAATCTTACCCGCATTAACCGGAGCCTGCAGGATGCGTACAACCAATACAAGGCGGGTATTGCCGACAAAACCGATTACAAACGTGCCAGCATCACACAGAACAATACCAAGGCCAATTTGCAATCGGCCTATGTGCTGTTAAAGGCCAAGGAAGAATACCTGAAGTACCTGATGGGTTATCCCACCAATCAGCCGCTTCAGATTTCCTACGACAGCCTGCAAATGGAACGTGAACTCAACACCGATACCCTGCTCACCGCCCGGGTGCAGGATCGCATTGAATACAAGCAACTGGAAACACAACAACGTTTGCTGGAAGCCAACCTGAAATACGAACGTTGGGGATACCTGCCCAGCTTGTCGCTGAATGGCAACTACAATATGATGTTCCTGAATGAAGAAATATCCAAATTGTACAGCACCAATTATCCCAACTCTTATGCCGGCCTCACACTCGGCCTGCCTTTGTTTCAGGGTGGAAAGCGCAAAGCGCGCATTGAAGCGGCAACCTGGCAATTGAAAAGAATTGAGCTGGACAAGATCAGTTTCTCAAATTCGGTGAACGCCGAATACAACCAGGCGATGGCAGCTTATAAAAGCAGTTATGCCAATTACCTGGCTTTAAAAGAAAACCTGGCCCTGGCGCACGAGGTATATGATGTGATTAATCTCCAGTATCGTTCAGGTGTAAAAACCTACCTGGAAGTAATAGTAGCAGAAACCGATCTGCGATCGGCTGAGATCAATTATTATAATTCATTGAACGAAGTATTGTCTGCCAAAATTGATGTGCAGAGAAGCCTTGGTCAAATCAACTACTAATCAGAAAACTTTGAATCACATGTTGCATAAAGGTTATGTTGCCGGCGGGTTCTTCAGCCTGCTTTTTATCCTATCGTCTTGCGGCAATAAGCAACAGCAGGCAAGCCAGGCGCCGCCACCCGCGGTACCGGTAACGCTGACTGAAGTGAGTGCTGCAAAAACATCTTATTATGATGAATACCCGGGTATGCTGGTGCCCTTGAACCAAACAGAAATTCGGGCACAGGTAACAGGCTATGTTACCGGTATTTATTTCAAAGATGGGGACAAGGTCAAAAAAGGTCAACGTCTATACAGCATCGATGCACAGTCGTATGATGCCAATTACCAGAACGCCATCGCCAATATGCAGGTGCAGGAAACCAATTTGTTGAAAGCGCAAAAAGATGCCGACCGGTACAATGAACTGGATAAGCAGGATGCGATTGCGAAGCAACAGGTTGATTATGCCAATGCAGCCCTCGAAGCAGCAAAGAAACAGGTTGATGCAGCGAAAGCAACCGTACGTGCTGTACAGGCCAATGTGCGGTTTGCAACCATCACGGCGCCGTTCAGTGGCACCATTGGTATTTCGCAGGTGCGACAGGGCACGTCGGTGGTAGCCGGCTCAACAGTGTTGAATACCATATCAACCGATGAACCAATGGCAGTCGATTTTTCGGTCGACCAAAAAGACCTCTATCGCTTTACGACTTTGCAGCAGCAGAAAAGAAACCCCAAAGATTCGCTGTTCACCCTGGCCTTTGGCAATACCGTATATCCATATACAGGTAGTATCGCCTTTATAGATCGCGCAGTAGATGCACAAACAGGCACCATAAAAACCCGACTAAATTTTCCAAACCCCAAGGGTGCGTTGAAAGCCGGTATGAATGCGATGGTACGTGTGCATACCGATGCAGGCAATACCGCCATCAGCATCCCTTATAAATCGGTAGTTGAACAGTTGGGTGAATTCTATGTGTATGTAGCGATAGATAGTAATAAAGTCAGCCAGCGTAAAATCAAACTGGGTAAACAGATCGATTCTATGGTGATCGTCAGAGAAGGTTTGAATGCGGGTGAAAAAATTGTTGTTCAGGGTGTGCAGAACCTGCGCGAAGGATCGGTGATCAATCCTGCACCGAATAAATAAAAAAAGATGATTGCAGATACTTTTATAAAGCGGCCTGTTACCGCCATTGTAATATCGGTGGTATTGGTGCTGGTGGGAATCATCGCGATGATTACTCTGCCCGTAGCGCAATACCCGGATATCACGCCGCCCACTGTTTCTATTGCCGGTAACTTTACCGGTGCCGACGCGCAAACGGTAGAGCAAACCACCACCACGGCGATTGAGACCCAGGTGAACGGTACACCGGGCATGACCTACATGACCAGTAATAGTACCAGTAGTGGTCAGTCGAGTATCACGGTAAACTTTGAAGTAGGTACCAATATTGATATCGCTACGCTCGATGTGCAAAACCGCGTAAGTGTTGCACAGCCAACCTTGCCCGATGCGGTAAAGCGTTTAGGCCTTACCGTTAGAAAGCGTAACCCCAGTATCATGATGGCCCTGGCCCTCATTTCACCCAATGGAACGCACGACGCTACTTTTTTGGGCAACTATGCCAATATTTACTTGAAAGACGCGCTGTTGCGGGTGAAAGGCGTGGGTGATATCTTCACCAGGGCCGATGATTTTAGTATGCGTGTTTGGCTGGACCCCGGCAAAATGTCGGCGCTTGGCATCACCACCACAGAAGTGAATGCCGCATTAGCGGAACAAAACCTGCAAGTAGCTGCGGGAACCGTGGGGGGTAACCCCCAACCAGGTGCACAAACCTATGAATTCAGCGTACTTACCAACAGCCGGCTGAATACGGTAGAACAGTTTGAGAAAATCATTGTGCGTACGCGGCCTGTTGACAACAGCGTGGTGTACTTACGCGACGTAGCCAAAGTCGACCTGGGCAAATTTGATTATGGCATCAATGCCTTTGCAAATGGCCATCCTGCAGCATTTGTGCTCATTTACCAGGCGCCTGGCGCCAATGCGCTCGACACCTACAAAGGCATCATGACTGCTTTGGAGCGCCTGAAGAAAAACTTCCCGAAAGATGTTGACTACCTGGTGCCGCTCGAAACAGCCACCGTGGTGCAGGTATCGATCAATGAAGTAATGCATACCCTGGTAGAAGCGCTGATCCTGGTAATACTGGTGGTGTTCCTGTTTTTGCAGAACTGGCGGGCAACCTTGATTCCCATCCTGGCCATACCGGTATCGTTGATCGCTACGTTTATATTTTTCATACCCTTTGGTTTTACCATCAATACACTTACCCTGTTCGCCTTTGTATTGGCGATTGGTATTGTTGTGGATGACGCCATCGTGGTGGTAGAAGCCGTTCAACACTATATTGACCACGAAAAAATATCGCCGCGAGAGGCGACGCAAAAAGCCATGCGCGATATCTCCGGACCAGTTATTGCCATCGCGCTGATCCTGGCGGCTGTATTTGTGCCGGTTAGTTTTGTGCCGGGCATCGTGGGCAGGCTGTACCAGCAATTTGCGATTACCATCGCTATGTCGGTCGTGATCTCTGCTTTTGTGGCATTGTCGCTGACGCCGGCACTCTGTATTTTGCTGCTCAAACCTTCAAAGGAAGAAGGTGCGAAAAAGAATTTGCTCGAAAAATTCTTTGCTTCATTCAACAATTGGTTCCACAAAGTATCCCGTTCTTATACCCGTGGCGTAGCAAAATGGATCAAGGCAACACCTTATGTAATCGTGATGATGATCTGCGTGTTTGTGGGTTTGTTCCTGCTATTCAAAAACAAACCAACCGGATTCATACCCACAGAAGACGAAGGACGTATGTATGTTACCTACGAAATGCAGGAAGGTGCTTCCACCACGCGTAGTGTAGCGATGATGAAAGAAATTATGTCGAGAGTGCAAACCATCCCCGCCGTTAAAGTGGTGGGTGGTATCGCCGGACTCAATATCATCAGCTTCTCCAATAAATCGAATGTGGGTACTATGTTTGTCAACCTCAAACCCTGGGATGTTCGCGAAAGCAAAGAAATGCAGGTACAGGGTGTGATGGCTGAAATTCGCAAGCGAACCGCTGATATCAAAGAAGCACGCATCATGCCAATTGCGCCGCCGGCCATTCCTGGCTTGGGACAAACAGCCGGCTTCACCTTTGAGTTGCAACAAACAACCAGTACGGACGACCTCAAACAATTTGAAGCCGTCGGACAAAAATTCTTGGGAGCGTTGTTAAAACGTCCCGAGATCGGCGCTGCTTTCACTTTTTTCAGTACTCGAACACCGGCCTACCAGGTTGATGTAGATCGCGCGAAGGTGAAACAGTTGGGCCTTAGTTTGTCTGATGTATACGGAACCTTATCGACCTTGCTGGGTAGTAGTTATGTAAATGACTTCAACTTATATGGAAGAAATTTCCGGGTGATGTTACAGGCCGACAGCAGTTTCCGTTCTGACCTGTCTGAGTTCCAGAATTTCTATGTTCGAAACAGCCAGGGCAATATGATTCCGTTGAGCTCTATCGTTACTTCGAAAGTAATCGAGAATCCTTCGGTGATATCGCACTATAATATTTATCGTTCCATTGAATTCAATGGTACACCAAAGCCAGGTTATTCAAGTGGTGAAGCCATCCAGGCGCTGCGTGAAGTAGCACAACAGGTATTGCCTGATGGTTACGGGTATGAATTCTCGGGCATGAGCCGCGAGGAAATTGCAGCAGGAAGTAGCACAACGACCATCTTCGCCATTTCGATTGTGTTTGTATTTCTTTTCCTGGCAGCTTTGTATGAAAGTTGGTCGATTCCATTTTCCGTATTGTTTGCAGTACCAATTGGTGCCCTTGGATCTATCATCACTCTTACTTTCCTGCCCAGCCTGACGAACAATGTTTATGCACAAATTGGATTGATCACCTTGATCGGCCTGGCGGCGAAGAACGCCATCCTCATTGTTGAATTTGCCAAAGAAAGGGTAGACCGAGGCATTGATATATTGCATGCCACTTTGCAAGCTGTGCAATTGCGTTTGCGACCCATCATCATGACCTCGCTGGCATTTATCTTGGGGGTGCTTCCGCTGGCTTTTGCTACGGGTGCGGCTGCTGAAAGCCGGAAAACCATTGGCTGGACAGTTTTTGGCGGTATGATGGCTGCAACTACCCTGGCCATTTTTGTTGTTCCGGTTCTTTTTGTATTGATTACCAAGCTTTCATATGGCCGGAAAATCCAAAAAATTAGGGCAAAAGCAGAAGAAGAAAAGAAGATGGATGAGACTATTTTCCGAACCAATGCCTAAGAAAAGCAGCGGAATGTTTGCATATTAGAGATATATTAACTAGGTTTGCGGCGGAAAAAATATCCATCAAAAACAAGAAACAATGAAAAAGGTATTTGCTATTCTCGCTATCACTGCTGCTTTTGCTGCTTGTAACAACGCTGCTGAATCAACTGAAAAAACAATTGATTCTACAGCCAACGCTGCTGCTGCTACCATCGATTCTACTGCTGCTGCTGCAACAACTACAATCGATTCAGTTGCTAACAAAGTAGACTCTACTGTTAAAGCTGCTACTGACAGCGTTAAAGCCAAAGTTGATAGCCTGAAAAAATAAGGCAATAATTGACTATATATAAAGGCCGGCGTTTACGTCGGCTTTTTTATTGGTTCTAAAATCCGTTTTTTCACTCTTTTTTCGGGAAGACCGCCCCAATAATTTGCAGGTAGCAAAATGCAGGTTATGAAAAAAGTGGGCGTGATTTTTTTGCTGACGATAGCAGCGGTACATGGGTTTGCAGCCATTCGATGGACGGGTATGGCGGGGAACGGTAGGTGGGATGATCCCCTGAATTGGGAAAACGCGGTGTTACCCGCTGCAACCGATGAAGTTGTGTTGGACAATAATTATGTATCCGGGCCCTATACGGTCATGTTGCCGGATATGGCTGTTACGGTAAGTCGCATTCAAATCGGCGGACCAAGTATTATTCAACTCATTCTACCTGTTTCAAACAACATTGTAAGTGCTGCAGGCTCGCCCGATACCCGGGCCCTGACTTTAACCGGTGGCGGTTATGCTTTGGAGATTGGTGAGGGCGCTGTTTTTGTGAACGCATCAGGCAGCAGCAGCGGCTATTCGATCCGAATTGCTGATTCAATTCTGGTACAGAATGGAGGCCGATTTGTGCATAGAACCCGCACGGGTCATGCCGAATTGGTAGAGCGACTAAGCCGTCGACCGGGAACAGAAAAAGGCATTTTTCGTTTTGAGAATACAGACGCGGCCTCGGTTATTTCTTTGAGTGGTCGTGTGTATGGACGATTGGAATTGTCTGCACAGTATGCCCCAGGCCAGCAAATTTCTTATACAGCAGCGGGTACGAATGATGCACTGATACGATCAGACTTTGTATTGGAGCAAGGTGTTCGGCTTGCGTTCAATTTTAGTAATACCATCAACATTCTTGGCAATCTCGAAGCGCATGGTGCGTCTATGAACCTGGCAAGTGCCGCCAGGTCGCTTACGTTGGATATTAAAAAAGATATTTTTTGGGAGAACGGCCTAATTGAGTCGAATAATGTAAATGGCGCAACAGGCCGATTGCTGCTGGCGGGTAATCAACCGCAACACGTTTTCATGGGTGCAGCCATTGGTTCAGCAACGAAACTGGTGCTTAACAATCTGGCGGGCTGTATTGCCAGTAGTGATCTCTCTGTGCTGCACGAATTACAGTTGCAAAATGGTGCGCTGACCATGGAGAACGGCTCCGGGGTTTTGTTGGGTGCCTCAGCAACCCTGCTGTCGGATAGTTTGAATGACAATAGTTATATAGATGGACTTGTTCGTAAGATTGGCTGGAATGGCGCGGCACTTCGTTTTCCGTTGGGAAAAAATAACCGACAGCGCTGGATCGTTTTAACAGGTGGCAGTGGCGATATTGAATTGGGTTATTATGGCAGTTCTGCTTTAAGCCTGAGTGGTCAAATGGCGACGGGTATAGACCATGTATCTGACCTGGAGTATTGGTCGGTTGCCTTGTCACAGCCATCCTTACTAAAAGTTTCGCTGTCGTTCGCAACAGGTGTAAGTGGCATCTTAACTGATCCCGGCAGTTTACGAGTAGCCCATTTGGTAAACAGTAGCTGGACAGATGCGGGTAATGCAGCGACTACAGGCAATACAGATTATGGGTCGGTTAGCAGCGACCTGATTCATGCCGGGACTTCTTTGCAGCTGACGCTGGCAAGCAACCTGGCTGGAGAAAATATTCTTCCGATGCATATAACTGACCAGCAAATGCAACAGTGGAACAACCGTTGGGTTTGCCGCTTTCGGGTGCTCGATATCAGTGCAGGCGATAGCTGTTTTATTGAATGGTCGGCCGATGGATTTAGGTATGAAAAAATCACAGCTATTCCTTTGCTGATGGATCAGTCGTTTTACCAGGAAACAATTCCAGCTGCGCGCGAACGGGGGTTCTGCAGAATTGTTTTGTCGTCGGCTGATGGAAACAGTATTGTCGGTAAGCCAATGCGGTTTGGTGTTGTGCCGGAGAAATGGGCGATCCAAGTGCTACCGATACGCAATCAATCGCTGGTAATTTTGAGCGATCAATCTCGCCCTACTACCGTGCAACTTTTTGATGGATGCGGCCGGCTGCTTGTTCGGCAGAAGATTGTCTTACAGAAAGGAAGCAACCAGGTTTTCCTCCGGCAAAAACAATATGCACGCGGAAATTATGTGGTGATGGTAACAGACAACAACCAGTTTTCGGTCAGCCGGCTAGTGTTATTGCAATAGCTGCCGTATTTTTCGGCGGTATTGCTGAAACGCTTTTTCTTCCTGTTTGATAAAACTATTATCGGCCAATTTTCCCACAACCTCGTCCATTTCTTCCTGGCTATTGTATAGCATCGCCCGAAACGGATTCTGGTAATCCTTTTCGCGCGAAGTAAGAATGCGCTCAGTAAGTTCTTTCCTGAATTGAACACTGTCGGCCAACAATTGTTTTACCGCATGAATATCATTGCTGAGGTCAACGCCAAAGGCCGCAGCATACAAGGATATAGCTTGTTGCAGTTTGTCGTCGGCATAGTGTTGCTGTTGTTCGCGATAAAATGCGTGCACATCTTTCCAGCCGGCTATCTTGTTTTTGGTTATCTGCGTGAGCAGGTCTTTAACCTTATCAGCGAGAATTAGTTGTCCGCCGATATTTTCCCATGCTTTCAACTTCCCTGCCTTTGGTAGTTTCTTGAACACTTTGCTAAGTGACACATCCAATGTTTCGCATTTCGCAACTATTTCCCTTGTTGCGTAATACGACAGTAGTTTTCGATACCATTGGTAGCCCTTTGCTGGTTTCAAAATCACAACGTGTCGTTGGCTTTTCTCTGCACCAGAAACCTGCACCAGGAGTTGATTTATGTCGCCATCGGTTGCTAAGAGTAGTTGTTTGCCCTTGTTCCTGTATTGGCGTTCGGTACCAGTTAGGCCCTGTTGTCGGTACCAGGCTGTTCCCGTGGCAGTTTCCAACAATGCCATTGCTTCCAGGCATTCGGCTGCGGTATCAGGTGCCAGGTAATCGTATTCCAACAACTGGGTTCGGTCGATTCGATTGTCGCGGTCTACATATTTCCAGGCATTCCGGGCGATGGCATACATATTATATTGAAACCAATAGGCGGGCATTATTTGCAATCGATCGTTGACCAGGTCGTTGCTGACCAACGCAAAGGGGAATTTGATGTCTATTTCAGCAGGATAATCGCCCTTGGCCAACATGCAATAAGAAGCAAATCGAGAATTGTGTTTCAGGCTTACACAGAGGCCTGGCCAGAAGCCACGGCCTGCAATTAATTCACCATCGGGGCTTCTTGAGTTGTGGTTAGAGCCGATGGTGGCACCAGCCGCCATATTGCTTTGGCCCATGACGAGAGAAGCACAAAGAAATGAATTGTTATGGTGTTGTTCGTGCGCGGGGAAGATAAGTGAGTTCAACACTTCGCAACAGGAGATGGTAGCATTGTTTCCCAGATACGAGTTGATAAGACGGGCCCCATATTTAAGTTGGGAATGCGAAGCCATCACGAAGCGAACGGCTTTGACGCCATAAAAGATGCGGCAGCCGATATTGATTATACCGTTTACCAACTCGCAGCCTTCGCCCACCTGCGACCTGGCGCTGGCGGTTGAATGTATGGTCAGGTTTTTTAACTTATTGGCGCCCTTGATATAGGCATCCGAGCCAATCATAACGTCTTTAATGACGCGGGTGTTTTTGATGATTGTGCGATCGCCAATCATGCCGTAGTAACCGCGTTGACTATCGAATATATTGGTGGTGAAATGGATGAATTGTTCCTGCAGTTTTTTGTTTTCCCGATGACGACTCCATAAATAAGCGTCGCCGGGTAGCATGCCGTCGAAAGGCAGTATTTTACGTCCGCCGTTCTCATTACATATTTCCAACCAGATGCGAAGCTTTTCCTCTTCGCCCTCTTTGATGATGCCGTTGCCGAATTTGGCATGGCTGCTGGTGGCCAGTTCGTTTATATTTGCCAGCATTACTTCATTGCCAACAATATAATGGGCCAGGTAGTTGACATTGTTCACCACCACATTGTCGCCGAAATCAGAACTGATGACGGTGCTATTATACAAACCCACGGGCAGTTGCAGGTTGCTGTATTCAAGACAAAATGCTTCGAGTTTTCCAATTCGAACCAAGCCATAAAATGTACAGCTCTTTACTAGTTCGGGATTGAAGGCGTCGGAAACAAGAATTTTATTCCAGTCGTCGCTGTGGTTCCGATTGCGCACCAACACTTCAATTTCGAAGGCAGTTAGTTGCCGGTAAAGTATGCCACTTTTGTTTTGCTGGTTGCGAAGATGGTACTCATCTTTTCCAGCGGGCAACAGGGAGTCGGGGATGAAATTATATCCCATGGCCTGCACCGGACTTTTTCTGATCAGGTTCATACTTGTAACTTTATTCTACTGTCACGCTTTTGGCCAGGTTGCGTGGTTTATCGACATCAAGCCCCTTGGCTACACCTATGTAATAAGCAAGCAATTGCATGGGAATGGCATTGACCAGCGGCGCCATCAGTTCATCGGCAAAGGGTACGGTGATGCTATCGTCACAGAGTGCATGGGCCGATTCATCACCCTCACTTACTACAGCGATTACTTTGCCTTTGCGGGCTTTTATCTCCTGCATATTGCTCAGCACTTTTTCGTGAAATGAATCTTTGGTGGCCACAAAAAAGACAGGTAGTTTGTCGTCGACCAATGCAATGGGGCCGTGTTTCATTTCAGCCGCCGGATAGCCTTCTGCATGGATATAAGATATTTCTTTTAGCTTGAGCGCACCTTCGAGGGCAATCGGAAAATTATACCCACGACCCAGGTAGAGTGCATCTGTAACGTCTTTGTATTTATGTGCTAGTTGTTCGATGTGCGCGTGTTGCTCCAATGCCAGTTTTACTTTTTCCGGTACTTCGTTTAATTCGGTTAGTAGTTGGCGGAAACGATCCTGGCTAATGCTGTTTCGGTATTCGGCAATCTTCAGGCCCATCATTGCCAGTACCGCCAGTTGGGCGGTGAAGGCCTTGGTACTGGCAACACCGATTTCAGGCCCGGCGTGCGTATAGGCCCCACCGTTAGATGTTCTCGCTATAGAAGATCCCACTACATTCACAATTCCTAAAATCAGCGCTCCTTTTTCTTTGGCGCTTTCAATGGCAACCAGCGTATCGGCGGTTTCGCCGCTTTGACTGATGGCGATGATCACATCGCCTTTGCCGACAATCGGATTGCGATATCGAAATTCAGAAGCATACTCTACTTCAACAGGAATGCGTGTTAGCTCTTCAAAAATATATTCTGCTACCAAAGCTGCGTGCCAACTGGTACCGCAGGCCACCATTATGATACGCTGCGCGTTTTTCAGTTGGTCGGCATATTTTTCGATGCCACTCATAGTAATGGTGCCGGCAGCCGCATCGAGGCGACCACGAAGGCAATCAAAAATGGTATCAGGTTGTTCGAAAATTTCTTTGAGCATGAAATGATCATAGCCGCCTTTTTCGATGGCTGCCATTTCCATATCGAGCTGGGTGATGAAGGGTGAAATCTTTTCGTTGCCCAGGTTCTTAAGAATCAACTCATCCGCCTTAATGATGGCTAGTTCATAATCATTCACATACACTACTTCTTTTGTGTATTCAATGATGGGCGAGGCGTCACTTGCCAGGAAATGAGCGCCTTTGCCAATGCCGATGACCAAGGGCGAGCCCTTGCGGGCTGCGATCAGGGTGTCAGGATGATCTTGGTCGAGCAGCACAATAACATAGGCACCCACAATTCTGCGCAGCGCAATGCGAACCGCTTCTTCCAGGTCGCCGCCGTTTTTGATATGGATGTCTTCAATGAAATTCAACAGCACTTCGGTATCGGTATCACTCTTAAAGCTGTATCCTTTTTTTACGAGCTCCGATTTTAGTTGCGCATAATTTTCAATAATGCCATTGTGAATCATGGCCAGTTTTCCGCTTTTCGAAAGATGCGGGTGTGCATTGCGATCGCAAGGTTCGCCATGGGTTGCCCAGCGCGTATGACCAATTCCGATGGTGGCCGGCAACGATTTTCCTAATAGTGTTTCTTCGAGTTGAGCTACTTTGCCTTGTTTTTTGAAGACTTCCAATTGGCCATTTTGAATGAGCGCAACACCTGAGCTATCATAACCACGATACTCAAGCCGCTTGAGCCCTTTGAGAATAATGGGATAAGCTTCTTTTTGGCCAACGTAAGCGACAATTCCACACATGATGTTGATTTTTGATATTGGGCAGTGGGTAGCAGGCAATGTAGCGCTTTTTACGCAATCGATTGCGTGAAAAATGCTAAATGTTGCCGGTGCATCAAAAAAAGCTGTTTCACTGCGCTTGAATCGCTGGCATTGAAATAGTATTGTGGTTCAAAACAACAGTAAATGGAACGATTGCAATTCACTACAGAAATCGATGCACCTGTGTCGTTGGTAGAAGAAGCGATGCTCGGTAAATTCAGTTACCCCCTTTGGACGGCTGCATTCAACGGCACCTCTACCTATGAAGGCGGTTGGAACAAGGGTGATACGATCAAGTTTATTGGTGTTAACAAAGAAGGTAAAAAAGAAGGCCTGGCAGGAACCATTAAAGAAAGAATTCCAGGTGAACTGGTAGAGATTCAATACTATGGCTTATTGGATGGCGACACCATTATTACAGAAGGCGCGGCTGTTGAAGACTGGTCGGGACTGGAGATATATCGGTTTGCTGCTGTAAATGGGAAAACAACATTGACCGTGTTGTTGGATGTGAACGAGCAGTACAAAGACTATTTCAACAAATCATGGCCCGAAGCCCTGGCTATATTAAAACAATACACAGAACAAAAAGCGATTCATCGTCCCTATCCCTGTTTTTGGTTTAATGGTGAGAAAAAAGCGCAGGAAGCGGCGGAAATGTATTGCGCTCTTTTTGCGGGAAGCTCCCTGAGATCATCCGGTTCCCTGGTTACCCATTTTGAAATAGGCGGACTACCCGTTATGTTACTGGATGCAGGTCCAATGTTCAGACCGAATCCCACGATTTCCTTGTACGCAACATTCGAAAAGAAAGAAGAGATCGATCGGGCCTGGTCTGCTTTCGCTGCTGAAGGAAAAGTATTGATGCCATTACAACAATACGAGTGGAGTTCCTATTACGGTTGGGTGGAAGACAGGTTTGGTATCAACTGGCAACTCACCCTTGGAAAGATAGCCGATGTGGGTCAACAGGTGGTTCCCCTGCTCATGTTTTGTGGCGCGCAGCAGAATAAGGCCGAAGCGGCGATTGATTATTATACCCATATTTTTAGAGACGCAGAGAAGTTGTTTGACATGCGATACCAACCGGGTCAAGCGAAAACAAACGCAACCATTGTGCATGCAAGATACCGGTTGGGAAATACTTTGTTTATGGCGATGGACAGCGGCGTGCCGCAGCCATTCAGTTTTAACCAGGGTGTTTCATTGGTGATTTCCTGTGACACGCAAGCGGAGATCGACTACTATTGGCAGGAATTCAGCAGCAAGGGTGAAGAAAGCCAATGTGGTTGGTGTGCCGATCAATTTGGGGTATGGTGGCAGGTGGTGCCAACCATATTGGGTGAGTTGATGGCAGATCCCGCTACCAGCCAGGCGGTGATGAATGCCTTTATGAAGATGAAGAAATTTGAAATAGACGTTCTGCTGCGTGCGGCAAATCGGAAATGAAAACCAGCCAACACACACACAATGATGATGTGTTTGGCTAATTTTGGCGCAAAGCAAACGGAATGGATATTATTGCAGAAAAGCAGATAGATATTACCAATGTAAAATTGATTGCAACAGATATGGACGGTACGCTGTTGAATGGAGAGAAAGAACTTCCGCCCGATTTTTATCAGGTGTTTCAGCAAATTCACGCCCAGGGTATTTTGTTTGCAGCTGCCAGCGGGCGACAGTTCTTTAACCTGCAGCAAGAATTTGAACCCATCAAAGATGATATACTGTTTATTGCTGAGAACGGCAGTTATGTACGGTATAAAAACGAAGACCTATGGGTACAGGACCTGCCGGAGAACAGTGTAGCTGAATTGATTCAAATCGCCAGAACGATCCCCAACGCACATATTATTTTATGTGGCAAGAAACGCGCTTATTTAGAAGACCATACACCGGCCTTTCTTGAACAGGTCAATATGTACTATCGGGAAAAAGCGTTTGTGAAAGACCTTACCCAGGTTACCGGCGACCAGTTTTTGAAAATTGCGATCTGTGACCTGAATGGTGCAGAGCACAATAGCTATACTTATTTTAAATCGTTGCAACATCAATTTCAGGTGAAGGTTTCGGGTAAAATCTGGTTGGATCTTTCACACAAAGATGCCCATAAAGGCCGGGCCATACAAATCATACAAGAACGATTTCAGATTGGGTTCAATGAAACCATGGTATTCGGCGATTATCTGAACGACCTGGAAATGATGCGAGAGGCCTACTTCAGCTATGCGGTTGAAAATGCACACCCCGACATTAAACAAGCGTCTAATTTTGTGACAGCGTCGAACGATGAAGGTGGGGTAACGAAGGTGCTGGATCGGCTGTTGGCTGCGCGCCAACGCAACCCCTAACATGTAAAAGCGTTTTTAAAAATTGAATGAGCCATGAAGCATTTGTTATTTATCGTTCTTTTTTTTTGTTACCGGCATGTTGGTCATGCGCAGGAAGACCATGGGCTGCTGGTCATATCACCGAATGGTCATTACATTCAATATGCAGACGGAACGCCGTTCTTTTGGCTGGGTGATACAGGCTGGGAATTGTTTCACCGCCTTAACCTGAAAGAGATTACGCAATATCTTGACAATAGGCAGCGCAAAGGCTTTAACGTAATCCAGGCAGTAATCATCGCTGAGCTCGACGGTGTTGGTGCTGCCAACCGGTACGGCGAATATCCACTTCTTAACGATGATCCCGATAAGCCCAATGAAAAATATTTTAAACTCGTCGATACCGTGCTGGCAATGGCGGCAAAAAGAGGACTCATCATGGCGCTGTTGCCGGCATGGGGCGACAAAATAACCCTCAAATATGGCGGCAATGGCCCGGTGATTTTTGATACAGCCAGTGCGTTTCGCTTTGGTAAGTTTCTGGGAAACCGATATCGAAATGCACGCAATATTGTTTGGGTGTTGGGCGGTGATCGCCCGCCGCAAGACGATAAAGACGATTGGAAACCGGTATACGCCGCGATGGCAAAGGGTCTTGACGATGGAGCTGGTAAACATTTTTTGACAAGCTTTCATCCGGGTGGTTATGTGTGGGAAAGTTCAGTGTACCTGCACCAGCAACCCTGGCTTGATTTCAATATGATTCAGTCGGGGCATGCAGAACTCGACCAACCGGTGTGGAAAAACCTGTGGCGGGATTGGCACTTGCATCCAACCAAACCCGTGCTGGATGCCGAACCTTGTTACGAAGATCATCCCATTGATCCCTGGCCCACCTGGAATCCAGCCAACGGTTATTTCAGCGCCTACGATGTTCGCCGGCAATTATATCGCTCCGTTTTTTCAGGCGGGTTTGGTGTTACATATGGCAATCATGCGGTGTGGCAGTTTTACAACCCTTCGGTGGAAAAGATAAATTATGTGAACAGGTATTGGTATGATGCTCTTGACCGACCCGGTGCTGTTCAGGCAGGCTACTTGCGTAAACTAATTGAATCCAGGCCCTTTCTGCATCGCGTGCCAGATACTTCTATCATTGTTAAAGGGCAGGGGGGCAAAGCCGATTATATCACCGCGTTCAGGGACAGTGTTGGAAGATACATGATGGTCTATATCCCCGAAGGGAAAACCATAACAGTCAACACTTCCTGTATAAAATCAGAAAAAATAAAGACCACCTGGTTTGATCCCAAAACAGGCAAAACAGGAAAAAGCAGTCTGCTTTCCAATCAACAACAAATGGTCTTTACTACACCCGTACTTGGAAAAGGCAACGATTGGGTGTTAATTGTCGACGATGCGAATGAAAAATTTCGGTAGCATTGGCGACGCTCATTTTTTACTTCAACGTTTCTTCAAACAATTTAAAGATCCGTTTATATTCATCCGTCCAACTACTCGGTTCAACAAAGCCGTGGTCTTCCATCGGATAGGCCGCCAATTCCCAATTGTCTTTTTTCAATTCAATCAGGCGCTGTTGCAGACGAACCACGTCTTCGAAATGAACATTCACATCAACCATGCCATGACAAATAAGCAACCGGTCTTTTAACCCTGCTGCATGATAAATAGGTGAGCTGCGACGATAAGCGATACTATCGTTAACTGGCTCGTTGAGAATATTGGCTGTGTACCCATGGTTGTAATGCGCCCAGTCGGTAACGGGTCTTAGAGCTGCACCCGCGGCGAATGTGCCGGGACTGGTAAACAGTGCCATCAGGGTGATAAATCCGCCATAAGAACCACCATACACACCAATATGTTTTGGGTCAACGCCGTATTTGTCGACCAGTAGTTTGGCGCCGTCGATATTATCAGTGAGGTCTTTGCCGCCCATGAAGCGATAGATGCCCGTGCGCCAATCGCGGCCGTATCCGGCACTGGCGCGATAGTCGATGTCGAGCACGGTATACCCTGCATCGGCCAGCAGGTTGTGAAACATGTATTCGCGAAAATAACTGCTCCACCATTTGTGTGCGTTTTGCAAATAGCCCGCACCGTGAACAAAAATCACGGCGGGATGTGAAGCGTGCGCATTGGCAGGGCGATACAATCTTGCATAGACATTGGCACCATCGCGGGCGGTGAAATTGATCAGTTCCGGTTCGCGCCAGGGATAAGCGGCGAAATCGGGCGAAATGGCTTTATCCGTTAACTGACTTGCTTTCGCTGCCACTTTATTGTCTTGCAGGTACAATTCCCAGGGCTTATTGCTATATGAATAAAGAATGGCAATTTTCTTTTCATCGGGCGATAGCACGGCCTGGTTGGCACCAGTCATGCTGCTAAGTTGCTCCATGATGCCACCGGTTACGGATAACCGATAAAAATGTTTTTCTCCCGGGTGAGTTTTGTTGCTGGTGAGATAGAAATATTTTTTGTCGCCCGATACTTGCACCGACTGAATCTCAAAATTGCCGCTGGTCAGCGCCTTCGTTTCATGGTTGATAACATCGGTTGTATATACATGTGAGTAGCCGGTTTTTTCCGATTGATACCAAAACTGACGGTCGTTGATCCAACCCGAATTATTGCCGTCGAACCAACCGGTGCCCGGGCCACCGATCCAGGCATTGTCGTGCTGCCGGTCGATCAACGCTAATTTTCCGGTCGAGTCGAGCAGCATCAGCCAACGGTCTTTGTTGTCGACCGCACAAATATCCACCACAGCATATGTGCCGGTGGGTGCCCAACTGATGCCACTGAAACTAACTTGTCGAACAGGTGGTTTCTTGATGTCCGCCGCAAATTTGACCGGGTAATCGCTCACATAATCAGGCAGGTCGCGAATGCCAGGAATGGAATCCGTTTTTATACTGTACACCGTGTCTTTGCGGCGATCAAACAAAAACAATTCCTGCACACCCATGGGCGCACCTACTTTGGTGCGCGCTGGAATGTTTTCAGTGAAACCTGATTCGGTTACATACGCCGGTACAATGGTTGATTTTGCATTGGCAGGTACTTTAAACAAACGGTAACTAATGAATCGACCATCGTTGCTGATGCCAAAACCATTTACGTTTTTATCGTCGGTGTAAATGGTACGAAGCGACTTCGGCTCCTGCTTTTTGTTCATGGAGTCGGTTGCCTCTTTTTTGCGCTTGCGTTCACTGAGTATATCGAAAAGCGCGAGTTGATCTTCCTTCAACCATTTTTCCTGGTCGTTGTCTTTTTTAGCCACTGCTGGTGCGGTGCCCCGCTGGATATTGGTTAACTGTATGGTAGCACCGGTAGCGATATCCCATGCATAAAGATTTTGCTGGCGCACAAATACCAACCGGGTATCATTAAATGCGAAACCGGGCTGCGACTCGCGATCGGTTGTTTCGGTGACGCGAATGGCCGCTGTTTTTTTGGTATCCCGATACCAAACATCATCGTTTAATATATACACATAAGCGGTTCGGCTTTTATTGAATTCGATGTCGGCGTAATTTACCAGACCTTGTCGTTCAGTCGGGCTAACTTTCTGCGGTTTGCCGGCGGCATTGATGTAATAAAGCGAATCGGAAATCGCTTTCTCTGGATTCCAATTGAAATAGAGTTTGTTGTCGATTCCCCAAAAAGGATTGCTGGGCGAACTACCCATCCATTTGGGATCGCGCATAATGTAACCGACGGTGAGTTTCGGTGTTTGCGCTGCTGCGATGCCGGCGGCAAAAAGCAATAGCAGGCTGTAGATATATTTCATGTTACAATAAAATTCCTTCGAGGAAAATATAGGCGACGGAAAAATAAATGATCAATCCAGTTACATCTACCAGCGTAGCAACAAAGGGGGCAGATGAAACAGCCGGATCGGCGCCGGCTCTTTTCAATACGATTGGCAACATAGAGCCACTGAGTGTTCCCCACAATACCACACCCACCAGCGAACAGCCAACGGTGATGCCTATCTGCACATAATGCGGACCGTACACAGCCGGAAAAACCTGCGACCAAATGATTACCCTGAAAAAACCGATGATACCCAACACGGAACCCAGTAACAAGCCCGAGATGATTTCACGACGCAATACCCGCCACCAGTCGCTGATGGTGATTTCACCCAGTGCCATGGCCTGGATAATCAGGGTAGAAGCCTGGCTGCCACTGTTGCCCCCGCTTGAAATGATCAATGGTACAAACAAAGCGAGTACAACCGCACGCGCAATTTCATCTTCAAAATAGCCCATAGCCGTTGCCGTTAGCATTTCACCCAGAAAAAGCACCACCATCCAAACTATTCGTTTTTTGAACAATTTGAAGATGGGCATTTCAAGATATGGTTCGTCGAGTGCTTCGGTACCACCTATTCGCTGGATGTCTTCACTGAACTCTTCGTTGGCGACCCACAACACGTCATCGATCGTTACAATGCCAAGCAAGATATTGTGGTCGTCGAGCACTGGAAGCGCCATGCGGTTGTTCATTTTGAAAACCTGGTTGGCTGATTCCTGGTCGTCGGTTACTTTGAGCGCGATATACCGGTAGTCGATCAGTTCATTTACTTTTTTATCGGGGTCAGCAAGAATGACTTCCCTGATACGCATGTCGTCGATGAACTCACCTTTGTCGTTCACTACATAAATGACATCGATGGTTTCACTGTCTTTTCCATGGTCGCGGATATGTTGCAATACACGCGTCATAGTCCAGTCTGCATTCACTGCAATATAATCTGGGGTCATCAGCCTGCCCACACTGCCTTCGGGATAACCAAGCAGAGAAAGCGTGATGCGCCGTTCTTCGGGGTCAAGGGTTTTGATCAGTTCTTTTACGACCTCACTGGGCAATTCTTCCAAAAAAGCAGTACGGTCATCGGCCGGCAGCTCATTCAGCAACTCTGCCGTTTTCAGCGGCGGGAGTTCCTGGATAATTTCTTTCTGTACCGACAGATCAAGAATTTTGAATACGCTCGATGCCCGGTGGGTACTCATATTGCCGATGATCTGGCTGGCGTACTCGTCATTTTCGTTCACCAGTTCAGCCACATCGCTGATGTTCTGGTTGTTCAGGAATTCACGTATGCGAATTTTGTCTTCCTGGTGGATGATGGCATCAAATTGTTCCTGAATAGAGAGCGTTTCCAGTTCTTCCGGCATGCGTCAAATGTACAGCCTCAAGCCTATATTGCAGTATGATTTTGCCTTGTCTGGTAATAGGGCCAACGCCTTCGATGGGTCGGGGGGTGTACAGCAGCGAATTTATTGCCGCCGGAACCGTGGTAGAACAAAGCCCGGTGCTGGTGATGACAGCCGAAGAACGCGCCTTGCTCGACCAGACCCGCTTACATGATTATATTTTCGAATGGGGGCATGATCGGCGTCAATGCTGTATGGCCCTCGGTTATATTCCTGTTTACAATCATTCGTATCGCAGCAATTGCGAGTATGAGATGGATTTTGATGCTGTCACGATGAAAGTGACAACGGTGCGGGATATTGATGCTGGTGAAGAGTTGTTCATCAACTACAATGGCGATTGGGACGATGAAACACCGCTTTGGTTTGCCGCGCATTAAAAACCTGGCACCTGGCTGATGAGCAGGCTGATATTGCCGCCTACCGTTGCCTGCACCTGTATATTGTCTTTGTTAATGACCAGGCCGTTCAATCGAAGTCGTTCGGTATAACCTTTCAGGTTGATGCCGGTACTGATGGTTCGGTTCAACTGTGCATCAATTTTTGCTTTGTTTTTAAAGTAGAGTTCACTCACATCTACTTTTGCCTGTTGGCGCAGGTTATCGAGTATGCGTTGGTTGAAGAAGGTTTTGCCGATCTGCAAAACCAGGCTCGACGAATTAAGGTCGAATTCGAGGTCGGGCACTGTAATGGTTTGCTGGTAAAGGTCTAGTTGGGGCGTACCGCGCAAAACGAGTGTGCCGCGTGTTGAACCGGTGAAAAACAATTTAAATTCCACCCGATAATTATCGAGTCCGCGAACTTCTACCTGCCTGACTTTTATTTTTTCGCCTTTCACGTCAAACTCGCGGTTTCGCAAAGTGCGGGTAAGCAAAGTGTCGATGCTGGTATAATCATACACCGCATTGGTGCTGATGCTGAAACCGGTTCCCGAACTGGCATTGCCCAGGGGCGGTAGGGCAGTAGTGAGGGAATGGTTGACGCTATCAGAACTAATTTCAGGATAACAACCAACGGCGGCGGTAAACCGAAGTGTATCGCTGCTGAAATTGATAAGACCCAAATTTATTGCATTGGCATTCAGTTTCATGAAACCATAGCTGCCCAAAGGAATTTTTTTGCCGATTTTTTCGCCCAGTGGCTGCAAGTACTTGTCGAAATTCAGGTTGTTGACCACTGCGTCAATATTTTTTCCGTAAAAATTGACGGAGGCTGCGATGCTATCGATCACCTGCTGGGTAACATCATTTTTAAATACCGTTACCAGGCATTTATCAACCGGTTCAACACTTGACACAGCGGTGGTCGTTTGCAACCGATAATTCGGCAGAAAACGCAATTGGCTATTGAGGCTAATATTGACGCGCCGCATTTTTTCTGGTGCAAATCCGCAACTGCCGTTCACCCAAGGCGACACTGCTTGATTCAGCACACAAACCGATTGGCTGCCCGCAATCTGGTATTCACCGTTCATGGTGACCATTACTTGGTTGTTCACACATGAGAATTGAAATACAGAACGCAGAAAGCGGTATTTGTATCGGAAATCACAACTGCTCACCAGGTAGGCCGGCCAGCCGGTACTGGTTATTTCACGCGGCGCCATTTTTTCTGCCTGCAAGAGAAAGGGTTTTATGGCCACTTTAACGGGGATGTTCAGGGTAGAGGCGGGCAGGGCTGGCAGGCGCTTAACCAAAGCTGCCGGCTGGGCAGATTGGGTTGTTTTTTTGCTGCCGCCACAAGCGGTAAGCAACAAAACCGGTATCAGTATTTTCAGGTACGACCAATGCATCGGGTGGAATTAGCGGGTAAGGATCTCCGTTACATGTTTTTTAATATTGTCAGTGATCTTATCAGTGGGCACATCGTTCGGATCTCCACCAAATGGATCTTCTATTTCTTCGGCGATCAGTTCAAGGCTGATCAGCACATAGGCGATAAAAGTGACCACCGGAATCACGAGGTAATTCAAACTGAACACATAACCGATGGGCAGGGTGGTTACATACACGAAAACAAATTTCTTAATAAATACGCTGTAAGAATAAGGGATAGGGGTGTTTTTGATGCGCTCACAAGCGCCGCAGATATCGGTGAAACTCAGCAGCTCATTGTTTAAGAAAAGCAACTGTTCGCCGCTGATCTTGTTCTGCCGATACAGGTCATTTGCTCTTTTCATGATCAGGGTAGCTACCTGGTTCGGTTGGTGTTGGCTGTGGTCGATATTGAGTTCGGGATGGTCAATGCTATCGAGTGCGAGCCTGGTTTTTTCAGAGCGCAAATGGTCGCGTAAGATGGCTGCATACAAAGGAATCGCCTTCCGGAAAAAATTGCGGTTCACTTCATCGTCGGGCGGTAGAAACGCATCCAGCTTAATGGCCAGGTTACGCGCATTATTGGTGAGTGATCCCCATAATTTTCGGCCTTCCCACCAACGGTCGTAAGCGGTATTGGTACGAAAAACCAGCAGCATGGAAATGGCAAAGCCGAGCAGGTTGTGCATCAGCGTAATGTTTTTCCAAATACTGTTTTGCGACAGTTTCAGCCATTCCACTTCAATAACAGCCACCAATCCCGAATAAAAGGCAATGGCCAGGAGCAAGGGCCACAATTGTCGAAAAGTGTCGGCCCGGTGGAACCTGAAAATAACCGAGAACCAGTCTTTTGGATTATAGCTGATCATATAGCTTAGGCGTTGTTTTGGAAGCGATAGCCACGAAGAAAATCCTGCACCGGCATCTTCTTTTTTCCTTGAAGCTGGATTTCTTGTAAGGAAAGATAACCGTCTGCAGCGGCAAATTTCAGGAAAGTTTTATTGTCGGTCAACCACTCACCCGCCGCAACCGTTGGTGTTTGTTGTTCCATAACGGCGTCGAATATGCGCAATGTTTTTCCCTCCAATGCAGTAAATGCGGCGGGATAAGGGGAGAGTCCGCGGACCAAATTATACAGCTCCTGCACCGGTTTATGCCAGTTGATCCTGGCAGTTTCTGTAAATAATTTAGGCGCATGTTTGAGCAAGCTGTTGTCTGCCGACTGGGGCTTCTCAACAAGGCTGCCTGCTGCCAATTCTTTAATCGTTGTTACCAGGGTTTCTGCACCCAATACCATCATGCGATCGTGTACCGAGCCTGCATTTTCATGGGGGCCAATTGGCATTGTTTTTTGCAGAAGCAGGTTGCCGGTATCGATGGCATGTTGTAGCTTAAAAGTAGTGACACCGGTTTGGGTTTCGCCGTTGATCACCGCCCAGTTGATGGGTGCAGCGCCACGGTATTGCGGCAGCAGCGAACCGTGTACATTGATCGTGCCCATGGGCGGTGCATTCCAAACCACTTCAGGCAACATGCGAAAGGCGACAACTACTTGCAGGTCGGCTTTCCAACGCGCCAGGGAATCGAGAAACGCAGGGTCACGCAGTTTTTCGGGCTGTAAAACGGGCAGGTTGTGTTCGGTAGCATACTGCTTTATGGCGCTCTGTTGCAACTGCATTCCACGACCGGCAGGTTTATCGGGCGCGGTCACCACGCCAACTACCTGGCAGCCGGCGGCACAAAGCGCATCGAGCGATGCCACTGCAAAGGCCGGGGTCCCCATAAACACAATCCGGATATCTCTATAATTCATCGTCTTGTAAACCAATATTTTAAAGTTCCAAAGATAAACGCCTGTTTCCGTAGCTTTACCGCTCAAAAAATAAAAATTATGGAACAAGTAAAGGCTGGCGATACGGTAAAGGTTCATTACCATGGCCGCTTGACCGATGGCACTACATTCGATAGCAGCGAAGGTCGCGATCCCCTGGAATTTGAAGTGGGTGGAGGAATGGTGATTGCCGGTTTTGACAATGGTGTTTTGGGTATGTCGGTGGGTGATAAACGCACGGTGAATATTCCGGTTGAAGAAGCATATGGTCCCAAGAACCCCGAAATGATTATTGAGTTTCCGAAAGACCAGGTGCCCGACGGAATGCCATTGGAAAAAGGTATGCGCCTGAACCTGAACAATAGCCAGGGACAGGTAGTGCCGGTGGTGGTTACCGATGTGCAGGATGATCTTATTATTCTTGATGCCAATCATCCGTTGGCAGGTGAGGCATTGGTGTTTGATATTGAGGTAGTCGGTATCACGCCGAAGCCGGGAATGATTATCATGCCCTAAGCATTTAAATAAATACGCACAAGTGATCCGGCCCGCCGGATCACTTTTTTTACGCCATCAACCTTCGCGCCGCCACAACAAAGGCATTTCAAATGATGTATATTTAGGCACCAGCCAAACGATACACATGCGAACAACTGCTTTTGTCAAACAACTGCTGCTTCTTTTATTGTTGCACTGCTTCTATACTACGCAGGCGCAAACCATTCCCACCGAAAAAGAAATATTCGGCTTCACCATCGGCGATGATTATAAACTCGCCAATTACACCCAAACCGAAAAATATTTCAAAGCCATTGCAGCCGCTTCCGATCGCGTTAAGTTGGTTGATATTGGCGCTACTGAAGAAGGCAGAAGGCAATACATGATGATTGTTTCTTCGCCCGAAAACATGCGCCGGCTGGAGGAATACAAAGCCATTTCGCAACAACTGGCGCGGGCTGAAAATACCAGCGACGAAGAAGCAAAAGCCCTTGCAGAAAAAGGAAAAGCGATTGTGTGGATTGATGGTGGTATTCATGCTACGGAAGTAGTGGGAACCCACCAGTTGATCAAAACCATCACTGAATTTGTGAACCGCAAAGACCCCGAAACGCTTCGCATACTCGACAACGTTATTATTCTGTTTACGCATATCAATCCCGACGGACAAGAACTGGTATCTAACTGGTATATGCGCAACGCAGATAGCAGTAAACGGAATGCAGAAGTGCCGCGCTTATACCAGAAATACATTGGGCACGACAATAACCGCGACTACTACATGATGAATATGAAGGAAACGCAGAATGTTAGCAGACAATTGTTCATTGAATGGTTGCCACAGATCATGTACAACCATCACCAGACTGGCCCTGCGGGATCAGTGGTTGCTGGTCCGCCGTACCGCGATCCCTTCAATTATGTGTACGATCCGCTGGTGATTACCGGTATCGAATCCATCGGCGCTGCGATGCAAAACCGACTCAACCAGGAAGGCAAACCGGGTTTCACCAAACGCGCCGGCTCGGTGTATTCCACCTGGTGGAACGGCGGACTGCGAACCACGCCCTATTTTCACAACATGATCGGACTGCTGACGGAAATGATCGGGAGTCCGACGCCCTCGCAAGTGCCACTGGTGCCCGATCGCCTGATTCCTTCCGATGCCAATCCCAATCCCATCCATCCGCAGAAATGGTTTTTTAAAAACTCGATGGATTATTCTCTCTCGTTGAACTATGCAGTACTTGACTATGCGGCTCGCCAGCGCAGCCTGTTGTTGTACAATATTTACCAGATGGGAAAGAATGCCATCGCCAAAGGCAGTGCCGACAACTGGACCAATTACCCGCGTTATGCCGATTCAGTGTATGCTTTGTACCAGCGTGATTCGGCGGCCAAAGCCGTGCCGCGAAGTACCGGTGCAAACGCTGCTTCTATTCCGGCTGTTTATTACGATAAAGTTTTTAAGAACGATGCGTACAAAGATGCGCGGTATTATGTTATTCCAATTGATCAACCCGATTTTGCAACGGCTACCCGTTTCATCAACGCGCTGTTATGGTCGGGCATCAAAGTGATGAAAGCGGCGGCTGATTTTATGGTGGGTGAAAAGGAATATCGCGCCGGATCTTATGTTGTTTCTACTGCGCAGGCGTTTCGCGCGCATGTGTTGGATATGTTTGAACCGCAGGATCATCCCAACGATCTTGAATATCCCGGCGGACCGCCCGTGCGGCCTTATGATGCCGCCGGCTGGACACTTGCTTATCAAATGGGTGTACAATTTGATCGCTATACCACCACCATCAACGGAAATTTTGCTGCGATTCCGTATGGCGAGATACAAGCTTTTGTGCCTGCGCCTTTTGCTGGCAGGGGCAAAGCATTTTCGATTCCTGCTTCGCAGAACAATGCATTTATAGTGGTGAATGATTTGTTGAAAGCAGGTATTGAAGTAAAACGAACAAGTCTTGCCAGTAACGGCGCCGCGGCGGGGGATTTTATTGTGCCTGCAACAGGGAAAGCAATGGGTATTGTAGAAACAGCAGCCCGAAAATGGGGCTTGCAGGTGAAGCCTTTGTCAACCCTGCCTGCTGCATTGGTCAGCATCAAACCCGCACGAATCGGCATCTGGAATACTTATGGCGGCTCGATGACGGCCGGGTGGTTGCAATGGTTAACCGAGCAATATCATTTTACCGATGTGCGCTTTGTATATTCAAAAGAAATTGACCAGGGTGCGCTCGACAAAAAGTTTGATATCATTGTGTTTAATGGATCAGCCATTCCGGCGGTAGGGCAGGAAAAATTGCCCACCAGTGCCTGGTCGGCCAAGCCCAAAGAAGCCGATCTGCCGGAAGAATATAAATCATGGGTGGGCGTACTAACGACCAGTAAGTCGGTGCCGGTATTGCGCCAGTTTATTGAAAATGGCGGCACGGTGATTACACTGGGTGGCAGCGCCAACCTGGCTTACCAGTTAAGCCTGCCGGTGGAAGATCATCTTACGGAGTTCAACAAAGATGGTAAAAAAGCTCCGCTGCCTTCTACGCGCTTTTACATACCCGGCAGTATTTTACAGGAGCATATCGACAGTACACAGTTGTCCAATTTTGGTATGTCGTCGCAATCGGCTATTTATTTCGCTAATAACCCGGTGTTCAGCATTCATGTGGGCGCAACAGATATCACGGCTCTTAGTTGGTTTTCGACGGATAAGCCCCTGCGAAGCGGTTGGGCCTGGGGACAATCGTACTTGCGCAACGGTGTTAGTTCTTTTGAAGCAAGGGTTAAGAAGGGAAAGCTAGTAGTGTTTGGGCACGATGTGGTGTTTCGCGGACAATCGCATGCCGGTTTCAAGCGGCTGTTTAATAATTTCTATCTCTATCGGTGAATCAGATCCGTTAAAGATCGACTTGTTTATTGGCTGTGAACCTGGCAAACAATAACACCAACAATATAAGGGTGGCAGTAGTTATTACCGAACCCTCTATGCCGAATTCGCCGCCCGTCAATAATGTATTGTTGCCAAATTCGGCACTGCAAAATGAAGGAAGGGTAAGCCCGCTGACGGCATACCCCAGCACCGGTCCCTGTAAAAAATTCCAGCAGAAATGCAGGCAAATACCAAACCACAATCCGCGGTTAAATATATATCG
>Ga0209794_1000408_pt1 | contig 69226 bp, 73 predicted proteins | sample EBPBio232013_DNA_FD_185869 | JGI IMG/M metagenome (GOLD analysis project Ga0209794, IMG submission 185869) | Wastewater treatment Type I Accumulibacter community from EBPR Bioreactor in Madison, WI, USA - Reactor 1_5/23/2013_ DNA (SPAdes)... | ecosystem: Engineered > Bioreactor > EBPR >...
CCGAGACCCACTCGAAAACCGCCCCTGACGACGAGCCCGGACACGCCCCCGAACACCCTCGTCCCGGACACGTCCAGCACGAAAAACCGCAGGTCAAGGCACCAGCCCGGCCAGTGGCTCAAGATAACCCAAGAGAGCCTGAACGCGCGGTACCGGCGCGCGGTCACCGCCCGCGGGCACTTCCCCACCGAGCAGGCCGCGCTCAAGGTCCTCTACCTCGTGACCCGAGGGATGGACCCCAAGGGCACCGGTCAGGCACGATGGGCCATGCGCTGGAAGCCCGCACTCAACGCGTTCGCCGTCACCTTCGCCGACCGCATGCCGGCAGCCGAGAGCCTCTAACCATGAACGCCAGAAACACCGTTCGTCGGACAGACCCACTCCAGAAGCACTCGGGACGTGAGGGAAGCGCATTCAACGGGCTATCGAGTGGTTCGGCCGCCGCACGGAACGAGCAAGGCCTAAAGGTGCTCGATGACATCCTGAACGACTCCAACGGAAGCACTGAGGTACTCGACCGGGTTACGAACATCTTCGACTCGTCTGGCCGAGGGGTCCGGTTTGGCAACGACGGGTCGTTCATGGGATTCCTGGAGCCACGCGGATGAACGGGTACAGACTGCTTTTGGTGAGCGCCGTCGGCGCCCGCGACGGGATGGCCTTGGAACTGGATGCGATCGACGGTGAGCAGATCGCCGAAGTGTTCGAGGATGAGGATACGAAGGAGCGCACGGTCACGTTCTTCGTCGACAGGGCTGTGCCGCTTGAGGCAGTCGAGTGGCTTCTAGAGCAGGCCCGGACCGAGTTGTGATGAGCCGTCCGGGCGCGACTTCGCGCAGCAACTGCTGGCGATCCCTCCTGGTTGCTTTGATCGCCGTCCTTGCGACTCTGGTCGGCGCAGGAACCGCGTGCGCGATCGAGCCGACCGCCACCTACGACGTAACGGTGTCCGCCTACGACCATCCCCGCGAACATGTGCAGCCTGACACAAGAGCTCCGTCACAGAGAGGCACGTCCGCCGCGCGGCTGGGCTCGACGAGCCCGGTCGCCCTTTCGGCCTGGTTGCCGCGCGGTGTTGCCGCAAACACCGTTGACGACATCCTTCCGACGCCGCGGGTCGGGAGCACCAAGCTCCAGAACCTCGTCAACAACCTCTACAAGGGCACGACGAATCCGAACCGGGTCGGGTACGGCACCACCATGGACGCGATCCGAAACGAGATCGCCACTGGCGTACCGACCAGTGGCCGGATGCACACGATCAAGGGCCAGGAGACCCTCCGCGGGCTGAACAATTGGCTACGACGAAACCCTGACGCTGCCTACTCTGACCGGTTGGTGGCGCAGAGCCTCGCCGACGAGCTCTCGATCGTCCTACGGGGAGGCACACCGTGAGCGCGACCACCGAACGAGCGATCAACAGGCTCGTCGCGGAATTCAATGAGTTGACCCCGATCCTTGAGGAATCACTCGAGGACAACGAGGGCGAACTCCTTCCCCATCTTGTTCTAGCTGATGTCATCCGCTGGCTTGCTGAGCACATCGAGTCGGAGGGGAATACGTGCCGTTCGATTCTCGAGTGGCTGGAGCGCGAGTACGAGCAAGGTTCGGAGGACGTGCAGGGGCTCATCACTGTGAGCGGGGTTGAGATGATCCCGGACCCGGGTCAGCCGGGATCATCGCTTCGGGGGTGGCTGGGTCCCGCGCTACAAGGAGTCGATCCGTGGCTCGCGTAGTCGCCTTCCTGCTGACGGCCATCGTGTCCTGGTTGGGCCTCCTTCATCCAGCACAGGCCGCCGCGGTGGCCGTGGACTCAACGGTCACGACCTACCCTTATGACCATCACCACGTCATGACGGCATCGTCGAGCGCTGTGCCCGAGCGCGGCCCGCCTGGGGTCGCCTACGACTTCACCGCACTCCGTCAGGCCGTCGACATCGCGTCGCGCGGCCCTTCGGCGCGCCCACAGCTCGCGACGACGCTGACCAACACCACCTACGACCACACCGGCCAGCTCGCGCGGGGCATCGGCGGTGCGGGTACGACCCGGACGGCAAATGCCGGCCGCGTGGTGGAACTGCGCGTTGCTCCGGGGGTCCGCGTTGCCGCAAAATCTGGCGACGGGCTGATCGACGCTAGCAAGGTGCGGTTCACCCAAGACAGCGCCGGATCGACCTTCTCTGACGGACGCTCCGTTCTGGACCTCGCCGACGATATGGCAAGGACCGGTAAGGCCCCCGAGGGTTTGCCACAGATCCGACTATTTGAGCAGGACGGAAAGTTGTACTCGCTCGACAACCGCCGACTTTTCGCCGGACAGTACGCAGGTGTCAAACTCCCCTACCGAATGGCAACACCCGCCGAGATCGCCGCCAGGAATCAGACGCAGGTCTTCGACGGCACATCAATCATGATCCGCTTCCCCGGCGGACGAGGGAACTGGGCCTGGTGGCAACAATGACCGTCTACGACCCACTCGAAGGACGTGACGAGGTTCTCGACGTTCTGGACGCCCTCCAGGCAGAGTTGGCCGTTGGCGTGGACTGGGAGAATCGAACCCTCGAACGCTACCTAGACGCCCTCAACGCGCTACTGGGCTCGATCGAGAACACGTACACCAACACAGGGCGTCCGGTACCCACCTCGCCATGGATGCTGATAGCTGAGGCGCTTAGAGGTGCGCGCTTCTATGAATAGCCTTCTGGCGCGTTCCTTCGTCGCCTTCGTGGCCGCCCTGGTGACATGGGCGGGTGCACCGTCCTCAATGGCCGGCGCCATTCCGTCGTCGGCTACCTCGACGTCGTCGGTCTACACGTACGACGGTCAGCACCCGGCTGCAGGGCCAACACTCGCCGGCCCGGATCGCGGACCGCCGACAAATGAGCCCGTGAGCTCCTCCTCCAGCGTGGGCCGGCTTGGGTCGAAGGCCGCGTCGGCGCATCAGTATGCAGCAGTCACGCTGGCCTCCCACGACTACCCCGACCTCGCTCCGTTCACGCGCGCTGCGTCTCGTGGCGGTGCTGCGGTGCAGGCCAGCAGGACGGCGTGCCCTGTCGGCAGTGAGAGACTCGGTGTTGCCGCAAAGTCGGCAGACGAGTTCGTCGACCTAGCCTCGGCATCGCGCCGTAGCCATATCCTTGACGGCCATCGCTACGGCGGGGAGGCGGGCAACACCTGGTTCCCGCAGGGTTGGTCGGACGACAAGATCATGCACTCGATCTCGGACATCGCGACCGATCCGTCTCTCACCTGGGTCCAGCAGACGGGTCGAGCCGGCGCAGCATTCACGCGTGGCGGCGCGCCGGTCAGATACACCGTCGAAGGTGTGCGAGATGGGGTAAAGATCCGGGTCGTCCTCGAACCGGGCGGCGAGGGCATCATCACGGGGTTCCCGATTCCATGATGAGGACACCGAGTCCCGAGGAGATGACCGTCCGTCTGCACGAGGCGATGGACGCGGCGGTTGGGCTCACCCCAGACGACATCATCAATGTGCAGTCGTTGATCGAGGTCGGCGAGTGGCTCGTCGCTTTCGAGACACTCTGTACGCAGATCTACGAATGGGAGATTGGTCTCGAGCCCGACGTGATTCGCGATCTTGAGGGTCTCGGCGCAGCCCTCGGCGCCCGTAAGAAACTCACGGACCATCTGTGGGAAGACGCCGCTGATGCGTAGCAGGGTCGGGACAGTGCTCTCCGTGGTGATTGCTGCCGTCCTGGCTCTGCTCGCTGTTCCAGTTTCCGAGGCCATCGCAGTCGAACCAACGCTGTCGCTGCCGGCCTACGGCTACTACGGCCAGCTCAGTCATTCGATCGTTGGCACTGACGCCTTCGAGCGGGGTCCTCCGGTTCGTACCAGCACAACCTGCACCTACGACGCCGTCGCCCGTTGGTCAAGAGGGGCTTCGGCGCGCTCTGGGCTGGCTGCGACCCGGCCCGCCTACACCTACAACGATCTCGCGGAGGCTGTGCAGGTTGTCGTGTCCACGGCTACCGTCTCGGACACATTGGCGGGCGCTCCGCGAGCGATAGTTGCCGCAAAAGCCGAAGTGCCTACAGTCGTGTTCAGCAGAAGTCGCGCCCCGGGGATCGCCGGGACCTTCGACGATGCGGTCGCGAATGGTGCCCCAACCCAGTTGAACCGCGTGGGCACGGCGGCGCGTGACGCCAATAGGCGGGCGGCGTTGCGAGGGCAATCGCCGGCACCGGCGGGGCAGTCGTTGGACGATTACCCGTTCGCTTGCTCGGCCCAGGGTGGCTGTGGCGCGACTGTCCGGTCTGTTCCGGTTGGCGAGCAGAGTTACCAGGGAGGCGTCCTTAGCCGGTTCTTCCAAGACAACGGAATCGGCGTTGGCGATCCCTTCAATGTGATGTTCGGTCCCTGATGGCTGACCTGCCTGAGGCGCTGTCGCGCGTCGAGGATGGCTTGGTGCGTCTCGATCGGAGTGCTCTGCTTCGATCGCTGCGACCTGGTTTGCAGCGGCAGCTCGTCCGCTCGCAATTGGAGCGAGCTGGGCTCCCGAGCAGCCCGGACCTTGAGACGCTGTACGCGTGGCGAGACGGCACCCAGACCGCGGGCGTCACGCTCGATGACATCCACATTTTCCCGGGCTTCTATCTGCTCTCGCTCGATGACGCGGTCACCAACTATCGCGCCTTCGTGGCCGACCCTCGTTGGGTTCCTGGACGTCTTCCGCTCTTCGCCAACGGAGGTGGGGACTTCTATGTGGTGGATCTTGACCGAGTGCCGCCCGGCTTGATGCGCCACTTCCGGATCGAGGAGTCCGAACAACCGGTCGAGTTCGGGTCGCTGGCGGACATGATCGTCACAGTGGCGACAGGGTTCGACCGGGGTGTGTTCGTTGTTGACTCTGAGGGCTACCTCGAGATGGACGACCTTGCGTTCGCGGCCATCGCCGCCGAGCTCAACCCCGACGTCCCTTGGTGGACCGACTGAGCCAGTGTCAGCTGACGTTGATTTGGCGGACTTGGTGGCGCAGGAGGGCGCCTTCGATCATGGCGGCGACGGTGGCTTGTTCGTCGGGGGTGAGGCGGTCGAGGGCTTCGAGTTGGACGCGTAGGCCGGGGGTGGCGGGGCCGCGTTCGTCGTCGAAGGCGAGGTGGTCGATGCTGCAGGCCAGGGCTCGGGCGAGGGCGCGGAGGACGTCGAGGGTTGGTTGGCTGGTGCCGGCTTCGTAGCGGCGTAGCTGGGTGACGTGGATGCCGATGGTGTCGGCGAGGGCCTGCTGGGTCAGGCCGGCGTGTTTGCGCGTGGTCGCGAGGCGGTGAGCGAAGGTCATGTCCCCGGGTGGGAACTCCAAATCCGAGGCCGGGTTCGCGGCCAGGTGCCCGTTCCGCACGGCCCAGGCGAACAGGGCTCGGACGGGGAGGAGGCGGGCGTTCTGAGAGCGGAAGGTGAGCGGGTCGCCGTTGGTCGAGACTGGTGTGGCGTTCTATGCCGGCAACGCGAAGGTGTGGCTGGCTGATGCTGTGCCACGAGAGTTCATCACCGAGCACCCCGAGTAGAGGTTTCCTCGCGCGCGGTCAGCCGGCGGTACTGAGGGCGGCGCGGATGCGGGTGTTGGCGAGGAGTCCGTCGAGGATGTGCAGGAGGGCGGCTCGGTCGGCGTCGGTGAGGTTGTCGAGGTCGGTGAGTCGGTCGGCGAGGGGGTTGTCTCCGCGTAGGGGGCGGCGGGGGGCGTCGTCGAGCAGGAGGTAGTCGCAAGAGACGTCGAAGATGTCGGTGACCCCTCCCGGCGAGTCCGGAGACTCGGTTTGGTGGTTCATCCTGCCTCGGGCAGGGCGTTGTGGTGACGATAGTGCAGCTGTTCGGCCTCGAGCGGCGTGAGGTCGTCGAGGTATTCGTGGGGTCGGAGGGTGTTGAAGAGTCGACCCACTCGAACGTCGCGACCTCGACTTGAGTGACGTCACGCCAAGGTCCGCAACGGTTGATCATCTCGGTCTTGAATGACCCGATGGTGGTCTCAGCCAACGCGTTGTCGTATGCTTAACCGGCTAATCGCAGCGGATTTCTTTCCGGTTCGGCCCTTTTCGTTGTTTGCCTCACATGGCGGTCGGGTGTGTCGCGGTGTCGTCGATCAGGGCGGTGAGGCGGTGGATGAGTCGGAGGTGTCGTTCGGTCTCGGCGTCCCAGCCGCGGGTGGTGGCGTCTGCGGCGAGGGCGGCTGCGTCGTCGCGTTGCGCGGTCAGCACGGGCAGGTAGGTGGTGGTGGTGTGGAAGCTGGGGCAGTGTTCGCAGATGTTCGCGTAGCTGCACGGGCCTTGGGCGGGGGCGCGTAGGCAGTAGCCGCCGGCGAGGGCGGTTTTGACGGTCGCGGTGGTGCGCCAGTCGTCGCCTGCGCTCGAGGTCGGCTCGCTCGGGGTGGGCAGGGCGCCGATGGTCTGCTTGGCCAGCTCCAGCGCGCGCTCGTACTCGGCACGGACGGTGGTGTCGAACAGGTGCCCGTAACGCAGGCTCATTTCGGCTGACACGTGTCCGAGGATGGCCATCAGTGCTTGCAACGAGACGCCGGCGTTGACCAGGGCGGTGGCGTAGGTGTGTCGGAGCTGATGAGGGGTGACGTGCCCGATGCCGGCGCTCTTCGCGGCGCGGTCGAGCTCCTTGCGCAGCCGGTTCTGTCCGATGCGGTGGCCGTGCGCGGTGAACAGGAAGTCCGCGGGCCGTCCGGTGCGTGGGTGTGGGATCGGCCGTCCGGGGTTGCGTGCGGCGGTGATCCGGTCGATCAGCGCGAGGATCTGGGCGTCGATGGGGACCATCCGTTCGGTGTCGAGCTTGCCCAGGGGCACCTTGAGCCAGGACCCGGAGCCGGGTAGGTCGATGACGGCGTCAAGCTCAAGGTCGAGCAGTTCCCCGATCCGCAGGCCGCAGGCGCGTTGCAGTAGCAGCGCGTCAGCGGCGAGCCGGTGCGGGGAGGCCTCGAGGGCCTCGGTGAGGCGTCGGTCGGCGTCTGGTGGCAGGAACCTCGGTAGGGGTTGGGGCAGTCGCGGGTTGTCGGAGGGGAACATCAGCCGCCGGGTGGGTGCCTCGGGCCAGCCCCACTCGGTGATCTCGGTCAGGAAGTTCGCGACGGCCAGGATCCGTCGTGCCTGCTCCGGGACGGACAGGGTCCCGCCGGCCTTGGTGTTCGCCGCGGTGGTCAGGCTGGCCAGCCAGGGTTCGATGTGCTGGCACCGGTCGAGCGTCGCGGGGGTCGCGTCCGGGTCGGTCCCGGCGAGGTAGGCGCCGAACGCTGCCAGCCTGGTGGCCAGCGAGGAGACGGTGGCGGGACGGCAGGTGACGGACTTGTGCTGCAGGTAGCGCACCAGGATGGCGTGCATCGGCTCCGGCACGTGGGCCAGGCGCCGGGCGAAGGGCCAGCGCTGCTCGAACGGCTCGGGCAGCGCAGGCAGCACACCGTGGTGGTACAGCACGGTCTTGGCGCCGGTGGCGGTGGCCCGGTAGTGCTTCCAGGTGCGCCCGGTCGCGGCCTGCCGTGCGAGGCCGGCGACCGCGAGGGCGTCGAAGTCGTCGTGGACCAGGTCGGTCAGGCGTTTGCCGGTGGCGAACAGCACCCGGGCGATCACCTGGGAGGCCATCGCCGAGGCGACCCGCTGGCTGTACCCGCAGCCGCGGGCGGCGGTGATGAACGCCGCGAGGTCCTGCCCGATGACGGTGCCGGGCACGTCGCGCCAGATCGAGGAGAACTTGCGGTGCACCAGGTACTCCCAGCTCGGGTGGAGCCGTCCGGTGACGAGCAGGAACGTGATGAACGGGCGGGTGCCGCTGTTCGCGGTCAGCTGCACCGCCAGCGGCTCGTGCTCCCAGGCGCGCACCACCGGCCATCGCCGCAGGAACGTCTTGGCCCAGTACGTGAACGCGGTGTTGCCTCGCCCGGTCCGCGCCTGGTGGGCGTGGTACGCGGCGAGTACCTCGGCAGGTGGCTCGTGCTGAGGCTCAACGGTTTTGGCGTTGACGGCTGCGCGCGGCATCGTATTCGGCTTTCACGTGGGTCGGGGCGAGGTGGATGTAACGGGCCGTGGTGTCGACATGCGCGTGCCCGAGCAGCGCCTGCATCACGGCCAGGTCCACCCCGGCCTCGGCCAGCGCGGTCCCGAACGTGTGCCGCAGCGCGTGCGGTGCCCCGGCCGGGACGCCGGAGGTGGCCCGGTGGTAACGGAAGATGGTCCGCAACCCGGCCGGGGTCAGCGGCCGCCCCGTCGTGGGGCCCTTCGCGACGAGGAACAACGCAGACGCGTCGCTGTCCGGGCGCTCGGTCAGCAAGTACGCGTTCAGCACGGCGGCGACGTCCCGGTCGAGGGGGACCCGGCGGTCCTTGCCGCCCTTGCCGTGCACGGTCAGCCAGCGACCGCCGATGTCGACATCGGCGACCTGCAGGGCGAGAACCTCACACGAGCGCAGCCCGCAGTAGAGCATCAGCCCGGCCATGGCCAGGTCCCGGCGGGTGCGTAGCCCGCCGAGCAGGCGGGTCACCTCGCCAGCGTCCAGCCCCCGCGGCAGCCGGCGCGGGGTGCGCACCCGCAGCCGCGAACGCGGCGCGGGCCGCCGCTTGGTGTGGCCGAGCAGCCCGGACCGCTCGCCCTGGGCGAACCACGACGAGGGGCGCCCCTTCGGGATCGGCGACGAGCAGCTGGGATCGCTCATCGCCCGGTACTCGTACAGGCCGGTCACAGCCGCAAGGCGAAGGTTGATCGAGGCCGGCGCGAGCCGGTCAGTCCGGTTGCCGTTCAGGTCCAGCACGTTCGGGCCCGGACGTCCCCGAACCGACTCTTGACGGCACGCTGCGAGGAAGTCGAGCACCTCGCACGTGCCCACCGCTTCCACGCTCAACCCCGACGCGGCGAGCCACCGCGCGAACGCGAGCAGCCCGTACCCGTACGTGCGGACCGTGCGCGGGGAGTAGTTCCGATCAGCCAGATAACCCAGGTACGCATTCATCGCGGACAGCGACCCGCCCACGTCCGGCCCCGTCAGGCGCCACCGCCGCGGATCAGCCGGGTCCACACCGACCACCAGAGCATCCATGCCCTCAGGCCTACTCCCCAGCAGTACCGACTTCCAGCACCCCCACTGCGATTCCGACCACCGCCCGCGTCAGGCAGCCACCCCCCAGGGGTCCGATTGGCCGGTTAACAGGCAGTCGCCCTTGGAGCCGACCGAGGCGATGATGCCGAGCTCCTCGAGGCGTTCGGTGCCTACGCATCGTCTTCACCAGCGGCGAGATCCACATCAATCCGGCCCGCGACGAGGTGTATAAGGAGATCGCGCTCTTGTCGCTGAACCCTCCACCCGGCACGTCGGGCCCCGGCGAGTGGATGTGCTGGCGGCCCGGAGGAGACCTTCGAGCACCTGCGCTGACGAACTCGGGTCCGTGAGCCGGGCAGTCGACGACCAAAACTCGCGGCATCGACGCCGTTGACCGCTCCATACGGCATACCTCGGCAGCGTTTTGCTCGCGGCGGCACGGGTTCCAAGGGCCGACTGAACGGGGGGACGTATCGCCGACCACGGCACAGGCGATACCGTTTGGCTTTGCCCCCCAGCGGCCAGTGCCGCGTTGTCCTGCACCTTCGCGGAAGAGAACCATGCCTCGCACCCCTGTCACCGTCCTCACGGCTGCCGCGGTCGCCGTCGGTCCCATCGCGCTGCTCGGCGGCCAGCAGGCCGTGGCGGCCCCCGTCGAGATCCACGTCGCGACGACGGGCAACGACAACAACCCGGGCACGCTTGCCGCCCCGAAGCGCACCGTCCAGGCCGCTGTCGACCTCGCCAAGCCGGGCACCGTGATCCGTGTGCACAAGGGCACGTATAACCAGCAGATCTTCATCCGCACGTCCGGCACGCCCACGGCTCCGATCACCCTGACCAACGCCGGTGACGGTGAGGCGGTGCTCACCTCCCAGCAGGAACCCGACGACTGCGCGGCCACCAAGCCCAGCCAGCGCCGCACCATACGGGCCGAGGGGGAGACCGACTGGATCTTCCGCGGCCTGACGATCGTCAACGGCGCCTTCATCGTCGGCGACCGCTCGGACGCGGCCTTCGACTGGCACTACGGTCGCGTGCTCGCCCAGGACTGGGTGTCGCGACGCAAGGTCCCCGGCCGCGGTGTCAATAACCCGGACTCCACGCCCTTGGTCGTGCCCTATCTGCGGACCCTGACGGGCAAGGCCAAGATGAAGTCTGCTGACCGGATCCAGTTCTGGAACAACACGATCCGCGGTCGGGGCGTCTATCTCTCCCTCGGGTCGTATGGGCAGTTCCGCAACAACAAGGTCTCCGACCTGATCTGTGGCTCGGGCCCCGGCTTCTGGCTGATGACGTTCAGCGACCACTGGACCATCCGCGGCAACGACATCTCCCGGATCTCGCCGTCGAGCATCACGCACTACATGCACGAGGGCATCCGGATCGGCACCGCCAGCAACTACAACTACGTCGCCGAGAACGTCGTCCACGACCTCGAGGGGGACGGCCGCGGCATCAACACCGACGTGGACTCCAGCTACAACCTCATCCAGTTCAACAAGGTCGCCAATGTGGCGATCGGCTACAACGACCAGATGGCCGGGTGGGGCAACGTCTGGCAGTACAACGAGGTCCGCAACTTCCGACAGCTCGGTTTCGGGGTGCGCCTGAAGGACTTCGCGCTGACCCTGCCGTCCAAGGACACGAGCGCCAACGGCATCGTCGTCCGGTGCAACCGGGCGCTGCTGCCGGTCGACAAGGCCAAGTCGCTCGGGGTGGGCGGGGTCATGGGCGCACGCATCGCCGGCAACAACTTCACCAGCTCGTGGGTCAGCCCCAATGCAACCGCCTACTGGCGGGCATACGACAACCTCTTCAACGGCGGCACCCAGCCCCCAGGCCCCGTCGTCGAACCGGCCACCTGCTGACCTGCCCGGCGCAACTGCCCGTGCCGGGACTCAGCACCAGTCCGGGCCGACTCAGCACCAGTTAGCGTGCTCAGCACCAGGTACAACGTGTGCACCCACGCGCTAACTGGTGCTAGCACCACTTACGGCAGCCCTGGCACCCGCACTGGACCCCCGGGGAACCTCACTGCCCGGGCGGCAGGGAGGCGCCGATGCGCTGCACGATCTCGGTGAGGATCTCCGGCGAGGTGGCGATGTTGAGTCGGGCGAAGCCGGCGCCGCGGGGTCCGAAGCTCGGCCCGGAGTTGAGGCCGACGCGCGCGTGGTCGCGCAGGTAGGCGGCCGGGTCGTCCCCGAGGCCGGCACCCCGGCAGTCCAGCCACATCAGATAGGTCGCCTCGGGCAGCGCCGCCGTGATGCCGGGCGCGTGTGCGGCCAGCAGGTCGAGCACGAGGCGCCGGTTGGTGTCCAACTCCCGCAGGAGTTGGTCCAGCCAGTCGTCGCACCGGGTGAAGGCGGCCGTATGCGTGACCACTCCCGACAGGCTCGCATTGGGACCCTGGGCGATCTGCGCCAACACCGCGTCCTCGCCGGGGGCCGCCAGCACCAGTCCGGCCTTGAGCGCCGCGAGCGAGAACGCCTTCGCCGCCGAGTGCACCGCGAAGCCGCGCTCCAGGCCCGGGACCTGGAGATAGGAGACGAAGCGGGCCCCGTCATACACGACGGGCGCGTGCACCTCGTCGGAGATGACGCTGACCCCGTGGCGGTCGGCCAGCCGAGCGACCTCGGTGAGCTCCTCCATCGTGTGCACGACGCCGGTCGGGTTGTGCGGATTGGAGAGCAGGTATGCGGACCGCCGCCGCCCCCCTTCGCTCGCCTGATCGAAGGCTGCCCCGAGCGCCTCGAGGTCCAGCCGACCCGCGTCCGTCAGCGCGGCGCGCACGACCCGGCGATTCGCCAACCGCGGGAAGGAGTCGAAGGGCGGATAGACGGGGTCGTTGATCACGACCGCATCACCCTCGGACGTCGCCTTGAGCAGCACGACCAGGATGCCCATCATCACGTCCGGCGCCAACCGGGCCCGCGCACCGTCGATGCTCCAGCCCCAGCGGCGCTCGGCGAAACCGCCGAAGGCATCGACATAGCCCGCGGATGTCGGGTAGCCCGTATCGCCCTTGGCCATCCAGTCCGCGAGCGCGCGCCGGATCGGCTCGGCGGGGATGACATCCATCTCGGCCACCCAGGCCGGGATCACATCGGGGTCGTACGCGGTCCACTTGGCGCTGATCCGCGTGCGCAATTCGGCGAGGTCCACGGCAAGGATGGGCTCGGTCATAGTCGCGAAGGTACCGGCTGGTCCCCGCGAGCGTTTAGGCTTCCCACGTGACGAATGGACCGGGGGCCGAGCAGGCGGCGGACCGGGTCTGGACGATCCCGAATGTGCTCTCGATGCTGCGCCTGGTCGGGGTGCCAGTTTTCCTGTGGGCGATCCTGGAGCACCACGACACGCTGGCCCTGCTGATTCTCATGGGCTCCGGCATCAGTGATTATCTCGACGGCAAGATCGCGCGACGCTTCGGGCTGGTCTCGCAGCTCGGCGCCGTCCTTGACCCCGTCGCCGACCGTCTCTATATCCTCTCGACACTGCTGGGCCTGGCTTGGCGCGAAATCATCCCGTGGTGGCTGGTCGCCGTGCTGCTGGCGCGTGAGGTGCTGCTCACCATCCTGTTGCTCATCGCCCGCACCAAGGGCCTGCGCGAGATGCCGGTGCACTTCGTCGGCAAGGCCGCCACCTTCAACCTGCTTTACGCCTTCCCGCTCTTGCTGCTCGCCGACGGCGACGGCACCCTCGCCAGCATCGCCCGGCCGGTCGGGTGGGGCTTCGCCTGGTGGGGCATCGTGCTCTATTGGCTCGCGGGCCTGATGTATGCCGCTTCCCTGCGCCGCTACCTGCGCGCCCGCACCCTGCATCCGGTGAGCCCGGCGTGAGCAGCCCCTCATCGACGCGTCGGCCCGACGCCTCGATGACGCTGATCAACGAGATGCTTACCCGCCCGCTGGATCCGTCGTATGCCGCATCCGCCGCCCGCCGGGTCGCCGCCGGCGAGCCTCCGCATACCTCCGTGGGCACGGTCCTGGTGACGTTGACCGCCATCCTCATCGGCCTCCTGCTCGCCGTGGCCGCTGGCAGTGTGCGGCGGGACGCCCCGACGGCGCAGGGTGTGCGAGCCGAACTGATCGATCAGATCACCGAGCGGCGCGATGTGGTGGAGGAACGCAGCCGGGCCATCGCCGCCCGGCAGCAGGAGATCGCCGGGCTCGAGGCAGCTTCGCTCGCCGGGGCTGGGGCGTCGCTGACGGCGAGGCTCCAGAGGCTGGGCATCGACACCGGATCCAGCGCGGTCGAGGGTCCCGGACTGATCGTCAGCCTCGCCGACCGGCCCGGCCCCGCGGATCCGGAGGCCACCGGGGTCGATCAGGGCAAAGTCCTCTCGCGGGATGTCTTCATCGTCGTCAATGGGCTCTGGCAATCCGGGGCGGAGGCCATCTCGATCAACGGCCAGCGCCTCACGGTGCGCTCACCGATTCGCTTCGCCGGCGCCGCCATCCTCGTCAACTTCCGGCCGATCTCGCCGCCTTACGAAATCTCGGCCATCGGCGATCCAGACCAGTTGCCGGAGCTCTTCGCTCAAAGCGTCGGCGGGGCCTATGTGAAATCGTTGAGCGACAACTTCGGCATCGTCACCTCGGTCACGGCCAAGGATGACATCTCGCTGCCCGGCGCGACACGCGTCAGTATCGACCGGGCCCGACCGCTAGGTAATGGATCGTGATTCCCGCCCTCGGACTGCTTGCTGGCATCGTCATCGGCATCGTGCTCAAGCCCGATGTGCCGATCTGGCTGCAGCCCTATCTGCCGATCGCGGTCATCGCCGCCCTGGATGCGGTATTCGGGGCGGTCCGGGCGGTCCTGGACGGCATCTTCGATGACAAGGTCTTCGTCGTTTCGTTCCTGTCCAATGTCGTCGTCGCCGCCTTCATCGTCTACCTCGGCGACCAGCTCGGCGTCGGTTCGCAACTGTCGACCGGAGTCATCGTCGTGCTCGGCGTACGAATCTTCTCCAATGTGGCGGCCATCCGACGCCATCTCTTTTCGGCATGAGTGACCTGGGATCGAGCCCGCGCCCGGCGACCTCATCGGCCGGCGCGTGGCGCAGGCTGGCCCGGATGGGCCGCCCTCGGGCGACCAAGGCCAATGTCCTGGTCTTGCTCCTCGCGACCCTGCTCGGCTTTGCCATCAGCACGCAGGTCCACCAAACTCGATCCTCCGGCCTGGAGAGCCTGCGCGAGCAAGACCTCGTCGGCGTCCTGGACACCGTCACCCAGGAAGGCGTTCGGCTCGGAACGGAGTTGCGCGACCTCGAGCGAACCCGGGACCGGCTCGCGAGTGGCGTGGACAGTGAAAAAGAGGCCCTCGCCCTGGCCCGCGAGCGCGCCGACACGCTCGCGATCTTGGCGGGCACCGCGCCCGCGACCGGCCCAGGCATCCGGCTGACGATCACTGACCCGGACGGCAAGATCGGCTCGACCATCTTGCTGGACGCCATTCAGGAACTGCGTGACGCCGGTGCCGAGGTGATGCAGGTCGGACCCGTCCGCGTCGTGGCGAGCACGTATTTCACCGATTCTGATGCGGGAGTGAGTGTTTCGGGCACCGGGATCTCCGCGCCATACTCCATCCTCGCCATCGGCGATCCCGCCACGATGACGGCCGCGATGGGCATCCCTGGCGGCGTCACGGTCTCGGTTCGTGGACTCGGGGGCGATGTCACGATCGCGCCATTGGATCAGGTGGATATCACCGCAGTGGTCGATCTGCCCACCCCTCGCTTCGCGACACCCCAGCCCGTCCCGACATCGAGCGCGTCCCCCTGACGCCAAAGCGCCATCGACCATTAGGGTGGCGAACAGCCTCGCCGAGAACGGAGACCCCATGTCAGATTTCGATTACCCCGATAACTTGCGCTATACCGCCGAGCACGAGTGGGTGCGCCCAGGCGACGGCGAGATCGTGCGGGTGGGGATTACGGCCTATGCGCAGGACGCGCTCGGTGATGTGGTGTATGTCAGTGCGCCCTCCGTTGGTGCCGCTGTCACGGCCGGGGAGTCCTGCGGCGAGGTGGAGTCCACCAAGTCGGTCAGCGACCTCTACTCGCCGCTGACTGGCACGATCACGGCCGTCAATGAGGCGCTCGATGCCGCGCCAGAATTGATCAACACCGACCCCTATGGCGAGGGTTGGATTTTCGAGATGTCGCTGGCGGACGCCAGCGCCGTGGAGGCTCTGATGGACGCCTCCGCATACCGCGAGAACTTGGCCTGACCGCCACCTCATACACCCCGAGCACGACAGGACAGCCGCGACATGAGTGACACCGCCCCGGGCACGGGCCTTCCCGACGACGGTGCGGACAGCCCGCAGGCCTTCCGCTTCGATCCGTCGACCCAGCGCCTCCCCCCGACCGGAGGCCAAGAGGCACCGGACTGGGCTGATTACGAGCCTGCCCTCTCCCGCGAGGATCTGGGGCTGATCGAGGCGCTGCGACCCGGCACCGCCCTGCTCATCGTCCAGCGCGGCCCCAACACCGGCGCGCGCTTCCTGCTCGACAATGCCCAGGTCACGAGCGGGCGGGGTCCCGACAGCGACATCTTCCTCGACGATGTGACCGTCTCGCGCAAGCACGCGGTCTTCTCCTGGGAGGACGAGCACTTCGTCGTGCGGGATGTCGGTTCCCTCAATGGCACCTATGTCAACAAGCAGCGGGTCGACGAGGCGGATCTGCATGATCGCGACGAAGTCCAGATCGGGAAGTTCCGCCTGGTGTTCCACCAGGCCAAGGCCTGATCGTGGCCGGTCAACGAATCGGGGCGGTGCTTGCGGCACTGCAGCCCGATTTCCCTGACCTGAGCATCAGCAAGATCCGCTTCCTCGAATCCGAGGGCCTCGTGGAGCCGCAGCGCAGCGGCTCCGGCTATCGCTACTACAGCGGCGCCGATGTGGAGCGGTTGCGCTTCATCCTCACGGCCCAGCGCGACCGCTTCTGGCCGTTGAAGGTCATTCGTGACGCGCTCGATGGGATGGAACGCGGACTCACGGTGGCCGAGGACGCGCCCTCCGCGATCCCGCAGCCGCCGCAGCTGGCGGCGGATCCCGACCTCCCCGACCCCGGGAGTATGACGATCCGCACCACCGCGCGCCTGAACAGGGCCGAGTTGGCCCGGGCCGCGGAGGCGCCGCTGGCGCTATTGGACGAACTGACCTCATACGGCCTGCTACGCCCGGACCGCGATGGCTATTTCGTCGGTGAGAGCGTCCGGATTGTCGCCGCTGCCGCGCAATTGGCGGCCCTGGGGATCGAGGCGCGGCACTTGCGGCTGTTCCGGACTGCGGCCGAGCGCGAGGTCGGGCTCGTGGACTATGCCGCCTCGCAGGCCGCCCGCCCGGAACCGGCAGATGTGGCGCTGGCCTGCCTGGCACTGCATACCGCCTTGGTCAAGGACGAATTGGCCCGTCGGGGCTAAGGTCTGCGCGATAGCGTGGCCTGATGAAGCCCTTGGACGTTCTCGGCGTGCGGGTGGAGATGCCCACGAACACCCCGATCGTGCTGCTGCGCGAACGTGATGGCGCGCGCCATCTGCCGATCTGGATCGGTGCCGCCGAGGCCACCGCGATCGCCTATGCCCAGCAGGGTGTGGTCCCGCCCCGGCCGCTGACGCACGACCTGCTCATCGATGTCCTCGAAGCACTGGGAGACACCCTGGAGCGGGTGCGGATCGAGCGCATTGAGGACGGCGTCTATTTCGCGAATCTCGTGCTGCACAGCGGTTTAGAGATCGATTCGCGGGCCTCCGATGCCATCGCTTTGGCCATCCGCTCCGGTGCCGAGGTGGTTGCGCCCGAGGGCTTGCTGGAAGCTGCGGGCATCCTGCTGCCGGAAGAGACGGACGACGAGGTGGAGAAGTTCAAGGAGTTCCTCGATCATGTCTCGCCGGAAGACTTCGAATCGACACCCTAGTGACTCAATGTCGACTATGGGTTGAGAGTGTCGTGTGTGACTGATGTGACGAGTGAGGCTGGCGCGACACGCCGAAAGCGTTATCTGCTCGGTCGTTGACGCTGCCCACCCCGCGCCGTACCGTCAAATCCAGATAAACGGCCATTTCAGATGGAGGGACCCGGTGAACGGGACTGGCGAGGAGAACGGTCGGGCGATGCCCACCGTGACCCAGGACGCATTGTTCGACGAATTGTCGAATCCCTTCGGCGATGTCGGCTATCGCGGTGTGACCGCGTGCAAGGCGGCCGGCATCACCTACCGCCAGCTCGACTACTGGGCCCGGACCGGCCTCGTGGAGCCGTCGATTCGCGGGGCGGCCGGCTCCGGTTCGCAGCGGCTCTATGGCTTCCGCGACATCCTCGTGCTCAAGGTCGTCAAGCGGCTGCTGGACACCGGGGTTTCCCTGCACCAGATCCGGCTCGCCATCGAGCACCTGCGCGAGCGTGGTGTCGATGACCTGGCTCAGGTGACCTTGCTCAGCGATGGTGCGTCGGTCTTCGAATGCACCTCGCCGACCGAGATGTTCGACCTGCTCCAAGGCGGTCAGGGCGTCTTCGGGATTGCGCTCGGCAAGGTCTGGCAAGAAGTCGAGGGATCCCTGGCGCACCTGCCTGGGGAGAGCGCCGACCAGGATGAGCCGGCCGAGCACCCGCACGACGAATTGCGCGCTCGCCGCGCCGCCCGCGTCGGCTGAGAGGTCCCACCTTACACCAGCCGGGACCACGTGGGCAGGGTCGTCGGGTGCTGGCGCTGCCATTGATAGGCTCGGCGCGGCCCCACGAGCATCCGATGAAGGAGTTCAGGTGACGACACCGCTGCCCGATTTCACCGCCCGACACATCGGTCCGCGGGAGGCGGATGTCGAGGCGATGTTGCGGGTCGTGGGCCAACCCAGCCTGGAAGCCCTCGTCGACGCGGCCATCCCGTCCTCGATCCGCGCCGAGGCGCCGCTCGGCATCGAACCGGCCGCCTCCGAGGCCGCAGTGATCGATCAGTTGCGGGGTTATGCCGAGCAGAACCAGGTCCTGACCAGCCTCATCGGCCAGGGCTACTACGGCACGATCACCCCCGGCGTCATCGCGCGCAATGTGCTGGAGAACCCCGCGTGGTACACCGCCTACACGCCCTATCAGCCGGAGATCTCCCAGGGCCGGCTGGAGGCCCTGGTGAACTTCCAGACGGTCGTCACGGATCTGACGGGCCTGGACATCGCGGGCTCATCCCTGCTCGACGAGGCAACGGCAGCGGCCGAGGCGATGACCTTGATGCACCGTTCCACCCGGGCCAAGGACGACTCGGTGCTGTTGATCGACGAGCGGGTCTTCTCCCAGACCCTCGCCGTCGTCGCCACCCGGGCCGAGGCGATCGGCATACCTCTGGTCGTCGCGGACCTCAGCGGGGTCGACTCGCCCGCCGCCTTGCGCGCCGCGGCGGGGGAGCGTGAGGTCTTCGGGGTGCTCGTGCAATATCCGGACGATCGAGGCGCGATCCGCTCGTATGCCGCCCTCGCCGCCGCCGCCCACGAGGCCAAGGCCCTGGTCACCGCCGCCACAGACCTACTAGCCCTGACCCTGCTGACCCCGCCGGGGGAGTGGGGCGCCGATATCGCCGTCGGCTCGGCGCAGCGCTTCGGAGTGCCGATGATGTTCGGCGGGCCGCACGCGGGCTTCATGAGCGTGCGCAAGGGGCTCGAGCGCACGATGCCGGGCCGGCTCGTCGGTGTTTCCGTGGACGCGGTGGGCTATCCGGCATACCGCCTCGCCTTGCAGACCCGCGAGCAGCACATCCGCCGCGAGAAGGCGACCTCCAATATCTGCACGGCCCAGGTGCTGCTGGCCGTCATGGCCTCGATGTATGCCGTCTACCACGGCCCGCAGGGACTGACCGGCATCGCCCGGACGGTCCATGAACGCGCCCAGCAGCTGCGCGGCGGCCTGATCGCGGGTGGCGTGGAGGTCCTCGCCGACGCCTTCTTCGACACCCTGACGGTGCGAGCGCCCGGCGGAGCCGATGCCGCCGTCGCCGCCGCGCGCCAGCAAGGCATCAACCTGCGCCGGATCGATGACGACCTGGTGGGCATCAGCGTGGACGAGACCACGACACCCGAGGTTGTGAACCGGCTCCTGGTGGCCCTCGGTCTGCCGCAGCAGCTCACCGGCGCTGGCGATGCGGCCATCCCCGAGGACCTGCGCCGCACCAGCGACTTCTTGACCCACCCAGTCTTTAGCAGCCATCACTCTGAGACGGCGATGCTGCGCTACCTGCGCAAACTCGCCGACAAGGACTTCGCCCTCGACCGCGGCATGATCCCGCTCGGCTCGTGCACGATGAAGCTCAACGCGACGACCGAGATGGTCGCCGTGACATGGCCGGAATTCGCCAATCTGCACCCCTTCGCTCCGGACGATCAGTCTGCGGGCTATCAGGATCTGATCGCCGAGCTCGAAGGCTGGCTCTGCGAGATCACCGGCTATGACGCCGTCTCCCTGCAGCCCAATGCCGGCTCCCAAGGCGAGTTGGCTGGCTTGCTGGCGATCCGGGCATACCACCGCGCCAACGGGCAGGGGCACCGCACGGTCTGCCTCATCCCCTCCAGCGCTCACGGCACCAATGCCGCGAGCGCCGTGATGGCCGGGATGAAGGTCGTCGTCGTCGCGACGGCACCCGGCGGCGATATCGACATGGGGGATCTCAAAGACAAGGTCGCGCAGCACGGCGAGAATCTCGCGGCGATCATGGTGACCTATCCCTCGACCCATGGCGTCTACGAGGACACGATCACCGAGTTGTGCGGGCTGGTCCACGACGCCGGCGGCCAGGTCTATGTCGATGGCGCCAATCTCAACGCGCTCGTCGGCCTGGCCCGGCCGGGCAAGTTCGGCTCCGATGTCTCGCACTTGAATCTGCACAAGACCTTCTGCATCCCGCATGGCGGCGGCGGGCCGGGCGTGGGACCGATCGGCGTCCGCGAACACCTGGCGCCCTTCCTGCCCGCGAGCCCGCAGCAGGGGCGCACCGGCGCCGCGGTGTCGGCGGCGCCCTATGGATCGGCCGGCATCCTGCCGATCTCCTGGGCCTACATCCGGCTGATGGGCGGTGTCGGGCTGACCCGCGCGACCCAGGTCGCCATCCTCAATGCCAACTACATCGCGGCCCGGCTCGGCGAGCACTATCCGGTGCTTTATGCCGGGGCCGGTGGCCTCGTCGCGCACGAGTGCATCCTGGATGTCCGGCCGCTGACCAAGGACTCCGGGGTCACTGTGGACGACATCGCCAAGCGCTTGATCGACTACGGCTTCCACGCGCCGACGATGTCCTTCCCGGTCGCCGGAACCTTGATGGTCGAGCCGACCGAGAGCGAGGACCTGGGGGAGATCGACCGCTTCTGCGACGCGATGATCGCGATCCGCGGCGAGATCCAGCAGGTCCTTGATGGTGAGGTGTCCGTCGCCGACAGCGTGCTCCGGCACGCTCCGCATACCGCCCAGTCGTTGGTTGGCGAGTGGGAGCACCCGTATGACCGCGCGACCGCCTGCTTCCCGGCCGGCCTGCACGCCGCGAAGTACTGGCCGCCCGTGGCCCGAATTGATGGTGCGTATGGCGACCGCAACCTGGTCTGTTCCTGTCCGCCGCCGGAGGCCTTCGAATAGGCCGCACCCGAAAGCCGGCGTCGGGGAGTCCGGTCTCCACGGCACGTCGGCTCGGCTTGGCTCAGGCGCTGAGCGCGGAGTTCCCGTTCTGCTCCACGTGTGAGCCGGCGCTCGACTTATGGACCGCCAGCTGCGTGGGTATGCGGTCACGCAATTCGGCGAGGTGGCTCACCACGCCGACGGCGCGGCCACCATCGCGCAGCCCGTCGAGGACGGCCATGACATCTTCGAGGCTGTGCTCGTCGAGGCTGCCGAAGCCTTCGTCGATGAAAAGGGTCTGCAACTCGACCCCGCCGGCGCTTTCGCGGACCGCATCGGCGAGTCCGAGGGCGAGCGCCACCGAGGCCATGAAGGATTCGCCTCCAGACAGGCTCGCCGGCGAGCGGTCCACGCCTGACCACTCGTCGCGGATCAGCAGTCCGAGGCCGCTGCGGGCGCCATGAGCCGCCAGGGAGTCGTCGTGCCCGAGGCGGAAGCGGCCCTCACCCATGACGGCCAAGCGCTCATTGGCAAGTTCCACGACGCGTTCGAGCCGGGCTGCCAGCACAAAGGTCGACAGCCGCATCCGCAGCGTGTTTTCCGCCGAGGTGCCGCCGGTGAGTTCTGCCAGCGCGCTGACCCGCAGGTGAGCTTCTCGCTCCCGCTCGAGCAGCTTCGCCGCAACCCCAATCCGGGCGAGCAGAATCGTTGACGAGGTGGCGATCCGGTCAAGATCATGAGCACTTCGGCTGAGGTTTTGGGCCTGCGCCCGCTGGTGCGCGGCCGCCTGCTTTAGTGCGTCGAGATTGGGCGTCGGGGCCGCGAGGGCAGCGATGATGTCCGGCTCGGCTAAGGTCGCGGTCGCGAGATGACCCCGCCTCTCGTGCTCATGGATGCTCGCCTCCAGCGCCTGGGATTCGGTGTCCGGCAGTAGTGCTCGACGGGCTTCCTCTCGGTCCGCGAAGCCTGTCTCGGGAAGCGCGGCCAGCAGGTCGGTGTCCGCTGCCTGCAGCGCATCGGCGGTGGCGGCCTGACGCTCGCGCGCCGACCGGACTGCCGACACCTCCCGAATCACCTGGTCATGGTGATCGTGGCTGCGGGTCAGTTCGCGCACTAGGCCGGGGTGATCGAGAGCTTCGAGATCGGTCACGACAGGGCCGCTTGGCTGGCATGGGCAGTCGGCATGGTCGGTGAGGAGGGCTCGGACGCGGTCCACGGACTGCTGCAGTCGATCCCGCAGGTCACGCGTGGCGGCCTTGGCCAGTTGGGCGTCGATCGCGGCCTGCCTCAGCGTTGCGGCCGCCTGTTCCTGGGTATGCCGTGCGTCAGCCAGTGCCCGCTGCTGCGCTTCTCGCTCGCGCACCTGCTGCCGGGCCGACTCAACCTCCTCGCCGCATTGACGCAGTTTGCTCGCCAACTCGGCGGGGGAGTGATCGGCATGGCCGAGTTCGGCGAGCCGGCTGGTTGCCGAGGCGATCCGCTCGGACACGACCGCCAGCGTGGAGTTGATGCGCTGCATCTCGCGCCGCCGGGCGGCCAGGGCGGCCTCGGCCTGCGCGATCGCGTCGGGCGACCAGTCCGCGCCGATCTGCGCCGGCTCGGGGTGCTCGGCGGACCCGCATACCGGGCAGGGGGCGCCGGGGATCAGTCCATCGGCGAGTTGGGCGGCGAGGTCGGCGAGCCGGGCTTGCTCGAGATCGAGCAGTCGTCGTTGCGCGGAGAGTTCGGCGCGCTCGGCGGCCAGCGACTCCTCTCGGCCCGCCGTCTCGGCGTCCCGGGACGACGTGAGAACACCCGAAAGCTGCACAGCCTGGGCTATCACGGTATGCCGCGCGATGACCTCGGCGAGCGGTTCTCGCTCGGTCTCGTCCGACGCTAGGGCCCGGTCCAGATCGGCGATCTGCTGGTGGCGTTGGTCCTGCTGGCTCGCAAGTGCCTCGGCTCGGCGCCCAAGGTCCCGATGTGAACGCTCCGCCTTAGTCACCTCAGCTGCCGTCTTGGCGAGATCGCGAGCCGGCGCCTGCGCTGCCGCGAGCAACCGGGTCCCCCGATCCACGGCGTCCTCGGCCAGCAGATCGGTCGGGTCCAGCGAGGTGGACAGGGACGATAAGGAGACGCCCGCCTGGGCCAGAGCCGCGGCGGCACGACGATGAGCCGAGCCGGCCACGTCGGCGGCGTGCAGATGCGGACGAACACGCTCCGCCCTGGCAGATGCCGCAAGCCGCTCGCGAGCCTCGGCAATCGCGCTCGCGTGCGAGGCCAACTCGGCCGTCTCCTGCTGGGCCGCTTCTCCTCGCCGGCGCGCTCGGAGAAGAGTCTCGGCCTGCGCGAGCTCCCGTTGGCAGCCATCGGCGGCGGTGATCGCCTCGCTCGCGCGAGCATTTGCCTCGACGGCGGCACCGCGCAAGTGCTCACTCAGAATCGGCGTGACGGCCGCCCACTCGGTCGCGGCCAGGTCGCTGATGTCCCGGTCACCCAACAGCGCAGGCAAATCGACGGCCTCACCCGGCAGGCCCGAGAGTAGGTCGACGAGGGAGCGCACGGCATACCCAAAATCGCGCTCCGCCGCCTCGCGGGCGCTGGCGTGCTCCCGGCGCTTCTCGGCCAGCCAGGCTTCGACATCCTCAAAAGCCGTGACATCGAAAAGGGCCGTGAGCAGCCGATGCCGATCGCGAGCATCAGCGCGCAGGAAGGCCGAGAACTCACCCTGAGGCAACAGCGCGATGCGTTGAAACTGGGCCAACCCCAACCCGACCGCATCGGCGATGACCTCAGCAGCCTCGTCGATGCGCGTTGAACGCACCTGCCATCCATGGGCAAACTCTTCCAAGACCACGCTGGCCACTGCCTTGACGCTGCCCGTGCCCCGCCGCTTAGGACGGACCTGCTCGGGGCTGCGGGTCACCCGCAAGCGTCGCCCGGAGGCCGTGAACTCAAGCGTCACCGAGGTGAGCAGGTCCGGTGGAGCGAGGTCCGAGCGCAAAGCGCGCGCCGAGCGGGCGCCGGGAACATCGGCGAAGAGGGCAAAACAGACCGCATCGAGAATGCTGGTCTTGCCGGCGCCCGTGGCGCCGTGCACCAGGAAGAGACCAGCACCTGACAACTCATCGAAGTCGATGACCTGCGACTGCGCAAAGGGGCCGAAGGCGCTGACGTGCAGGCCGTGCAATCTCATGCGCTCGCCACCTCACCCGCCGGATCATCGCCGATTTTGGCCTCGTGCTCGCTGAGCCACCGCTCGCGTCGCGAGGCCTCCATCGCGCGTTCGAGCAGCCGTCGCTCGTCCGCATGCACGCCCGCGCCGCCGCGCACGTGCCCGACGAAATCGCAGCAGACGTCCAGATCCGAGCGCCCCTGCACCCGGGTGGTGTAGGTGCTCGGCAGCACGCTGATCCCCTCGGGTTCGAAAGCCAACTCGAGGGTGTGGGGGAAGCGCGCGCGCAGCCGGTCCATGGCGGCCAGCGGCCGCACCGGATCGGTGAGCACGACCGAGCACCACGCGGACTCGGCATGCGCGTGCCGCACCTCGGTCAGCAGCTCCTCCAAAGTCCCGCGTAGCCTGGCGAGGGCGCGCAGGACGGGCACCTCGATGCGCTCGATGCGCGGCGCCCGCGTGCCCGACACCTCGACCAGCGACCAGGTCTTGCGATGGTTCGCCTCCCCGAATGACATCGCTGCTGGCGACCCGCTGTAGTGCACGCGCTCCCCAAGGGTCTGCGCGCCGTGGAGGTGACCCATCGCGGCATACGCCGCCCCGGCGAAGGTCGAGGCCGGCACCGCCGAGAGTCCACCGGTGCTGATATCTCGCTCGGAGTCGCAGCTATCGCCGCCGGTGACGACGGCATGGGCCATCACCACCAGGGGCCCGCCGGAGTATGCCGCCCGCACCCGCCCCATGGCCGCGCCCAGAACGCCGGAGTGGGTTCGCTCACTGGCTCCGAGAGCGCCCGCCGCCAGGATCGGGTCGAGATAGGGAATGGGGGCGATCACTCCGTCGGCGATCGGCACCAGCTGCCCCACCTCCGCAACCGATGTGGCCACGTGCACGCCGGCCTGGCGCAGCAAGCCCGCGCCAAAGCCGAGACGGATCGCCGAATCGTGATTGCCGCTGGACAAGACCACCTGGGTGCCGGCGTCGACCAGCCGCTCCAGCGTGGTCGAGAGCAAGGCGACGGCATCGGGGGAGGGGATCGCGCGGTCATACACATCCCCCGAGATGAGGACCGCATCGACCCGCGTCTCGCGCACCACCTCGATCAGCTGATCGAGAGCGCTCTCGTGCACGGCCTGCATTCCGACACTCTTGAACGACCGGCCCAGGTGCCAGTCGGAGGTGTGCAGGATGCGCATGCCCAGCAGGCTATGAGGCCGCACTGACAGCCCCCCGGCATTTGCGCCGGTGCGCCCCCAATCCGAGAGGCGAGGGCGAGCAATTGGGCAGTTTCGCAGGGCGTGAGAAACGCCCTTCTGGTCAATCGGTAAGAAATCGCCGCTCGCGCGTGGCCCCGACGGGTGGGCTGTGGTTGGGTGTGCCCATGGGTGTCGAGGTCGAAGCCAAGAGCTACAGCCGCGAGGAACGACAGCGCTATCGCGAGAAGGTGCGTCAGAACCTCGACGTCTTCGAGCGCATGCTCGCCAGCAGCCAGTTCGAGTTCGAGAAACCCATGACCGGCATGGAGCTCGAACTCAATCTCGTCGATGACAACTTCCAGCCGCGCTTCGCCAATCTCGAGGTCCTGGCGGCCATCGCCGACTCCGACTTCCAGACCGAATTGGCGCAGTACAACATCGAGATGAACGTCCGGCCCCGGCCGCTGCCCGGAGACTCCGCCCTGGAGTTGGAAGAGGACCTGCGCCGCTCGCTGAACAATGCCGAGGAGAAGGCCCATTCGGCACAGGCGCGGATCGTGCCGATCGGCATCCTGCCGACGATCATGCCGGAGCATTTCGAGGGCGACTGGATCACCGCCAACAATCGCTATGCGGCGCTCAACGACTCGATCTTCTACGCCCGCGGCGAGGACATTTACCTCGACATCGAGGGTCCGACCGGGGAGCGCGTCCATACCTATAGCGACACGATCGCCCCCGAGTCGGCGTGCACCTCGATGCAATTGCACCTGCAGGTCGCTCCCGCGGATTTCGCGAACTATTGGAATGCGGCACAAGCGATCGTCGGCCCGCAACTTGCGCTGGCAGCCAACTCGCCCTATTTCTTCGGCCAGCGGCTACACGCCGAGACCCGCATCGAGCTGTTTAAGCAGGCCACCGACACCCGATCCATCGAACTGAAGAACCAGGGCGTCCGCCCCCGGGTCTTCTTCGGCGAACGCTGGATCACCTCCATCTTCGATCTCTTCGAGGAGAACGTCCGCTACTTCCCGGCCCTACTTGCCGAGTGCGGGGACGAGGATCCGATCGCGCTCTTGGAGCAGGGCGTTGCCCCCACTCTGGCCGAACTGCGCCTACACAATGGCACCGTCTATCGCTGGAACCGGCCCATCTATGACGTCGTGAACGGCACCCCACACCTGCGGGTCGAGAACCGAGTGCTGCCCGCGGGCCCCTCGATGATCGATGTGATGGCCAATGCCGCCTTCTATTACGGCGTCGTGCGCCAGCTCGCCCGCGAAGAGCGGCCGATCTGGACGCGGATGAGTTTCGCCGCAGCCGAGGAAAACTTCCGGCGATGCGCCCGCGACGGGATCGATGCGCGCATCTACTGGCCCGGCTTCGGTGAGGTGCGCGCGGACGAACTCGTGCTGCGGCACCTGCTGCCGATGGCTCACGAGGGCCTGGCGGATTGGGGCGTCTCCGCTGCCGTTCGGGACCGCTATCTCAGCGTCATCGAGGGCCGCTGCATCACCGCGGCCAATGGCGCGGAGTGGCAGGTTCATATGGTCGAGGCCTTCGAGGCGACGGGCATGGATCGCCCGACTGCCCTGCGCTCAATGCTCGAGCGCTATATCAGCCACGTTCACGAGAATCTGCCCGTCCATGAGTGGCCGCGCGAGATCTGAGACCAGTCAGTCAGCGTTGAGGCCAGGCAGCCGATTCCACATCTCCACAGCCGGGAACTCCTTGTCGTAACGCAGCACGCTCACCGACCCGGCGTCGAGCAAAAGCGAGGCAGCTAGCCGCACTTCTTGCCGCAGAAAAACGGTGGCCAAGATCCGCAGCGCGTGTCCGTGCCCCACGAGGGCCACATCCTGTGTCTGCAGTGTCGGCTGTATGCGGACCAGCACCCTCGCCATCCGGGCGGCCACCTCCTCGACCTGCTCGCCCGGCGTGGCGCCGGGCGTGACGCCGTCCAGGAAAACCGACCATGGCCGGCCGAGCTCGGCGCGGATCTGCGCGGTCGTGCGGCCTTCGGCGCTGCCGTAGTCCCACTCCATCAGATCAGGCTCTGCTTCGGGCGAGAGACCCGCGAGTTCCGCTGTGCGCCAAGCGCGTTGCAGCGGCGAGCTGAGCACCAGGCCAAAGCTGCAGCCACTGAGCAAACCGCCTGCGGCCCGGGCTAGCGCCTCCCCGTGCTCGGTCAGCGGCAGGTCCGTCCGGCCCGTATGCCGCCCGCTCTTGGACCACTCGGTCTCCCCGTGACGGAGTAGGAACAGCCGTCCAGTGGGTATGCCGCTCGCAGCCGGTGCACTCATACGTCCGACCTTAGGTGCTCGGTCCGGATAGCGTTTCGATCATGAGTGAGGTCATCGCCGACGGCCCCGGCTTGGGGCACCGCCAGATCACGTTCAGCAGAATCGAGAAGGGCCGCTTCCGAGCAACGAATGCGCGCGGCGGCACTTTGGACTTCGCCTCGGGGGAGAACACCGACTTCACCCCGGTGGAACTTTTGCTCGTCGCCATCGCGGGGTGCAGCGCCGTCGACGTCGACCTGATCACGGTCAAGCGCGCGGAGCCGGAGCACTTCGAGGTCACCGCAACGGGGACCAAGGCGCGCGATGAGCAGGGGAATCGACTGCAGGACATCGCGGTTCACTTCGCCATCGACTTCCCGGACGGCGCGGACGGCGATCGCGCGCGCGAGATGTTGCCCAAAGCTGTCGCCATGTCGCACGACCGGCTGTGCACTGTTTCGCGGACCGTGCAAACCGGTGCCCCGGTCCAGATGACGCACGACTGACGAGGGCTTTGGGCGCGACCAAATACGCTGGCCCCGCGAGTGCTTGAATGGGCGCATGCCTGGCTCCTCGCGCGCTGCCCAGCTCGTCGCCTCCGAAGAACTCGCGGGGCTAGACCCCTTTCTCATCGACGAATTCGCGCTGCGATTGGAGCGCTACTGGCCTACCGTGCGCTCCGGTGTTGCGCGGCTGTATGGCGAGGAGCGGGCCGAGGAACTTGCCGAGGATCTCGTGCGTCGGGCCGCGCGCGGATATCGCGACCGCGACCCAGAACTGCGGCGACTGGATCGAGCCCGCCTGCTGACACCCACCTGGTTGCAGGACCCGCGGATGATCGGATACGCCTGCTACACAGAGCGTTTCGCCGGCGATCTGCGTGGCGTGAGCAAGAAGCTGGACTATCTGCAGGAACTCGGCGTCACCTACCTGCACCTGATGCCGCTCCTGCAGCCGCGAGAGGGCGACAGCGATGGTGGGTATGCCGTGGCCGACTACCGCGCTGTCCGTCCCGACCTCGGCACGACCGACGACTTGCGACGCCTGGCCGACTCCCTGCGGGCCCGTGGTATGTCGCTCGTCATGGACCTAGTGCTGAACCACGTTGCCCGCGAACATGATTGGGCGCGGCGCGCGCAGGCGGGAGATGCGACATATCGCGACTACTTCTACATCTATCCCGATCGACAGCAACCGGACGCCTACGAGCGGACGCTGCCGGAGATCTTCCCCGACTTCGCGCCGGGCAGCTTCACCTGGGATGACGCGGTCGGCGGCTGGGTGTGGACCACCTTCAATTCCTGGCAATGGGATGTCAACTGGGCCAACCCGGCGGTGCTGGGGGAGTACGTCGACATCATCTTGTATCTCGCGAACCTCGGCGTCGAGGTCCTGCGCCTCGATGCCATCGCGTTCACGTGGAAGCGCATGGGCACCGATTGCCAGAACCAGCCAGAGGTTCACCACCTCACCGCTGTGCTTCGCGCACTGGCCCGAATCGCTGCTCCCGCAACAGTTTTCAAGGCCGAGGCGATCGTGGGCCCACGCGACCTCATCCAGTACCTCGGAATCGGCCAGCATGTCGGCCAGGTCAGCGATCTGGCATACCACAACTCCCTCATGGTGCAGGGCTGGTCGGTGCTCGCCGGGGGCGACACCGAACTCGCCCGGGTCGCCCTGCGTGCCCTGCCGTCCACGCCGCCGACCGGCACATGGATCACCTACGTCCGCTGCCATGACGACATCGGCTGGGCGATCGATGACCGGGACGCAGCCGCCTTGGGGCTCAACGGCTTTCTCCACCGGCGCTTCCTCGCCGACTGGTATGCCGGGGACGTCGCCGGCTCCTGGGGCCGGGGACTGGTCTTCCAATTCAACGAGGCAACGGGCGACAAGCGCACCAGCGGGACCGCGGCGTCTCTGGCCGGGCTGGCGGCGGCCCGCACCGATGTCGACCGTGAACACGCTCTGGCTCGGATCTTCGTGCTGCACGCTCTGGCCTACGGCTGGGGCGGCATACCCGTGCTGTGGTCGGGGGACGAACTCGGGACGCCCAACGATCCGGAGTGGGCTGCCGAGAAGGGCCATGAGAACGACAACCGGTGGGCGCACCGACCCCGGCTCGACTGGCGGTTGGCTGCGGACCGCCACGACTTGCGCACGGACGCGGGGAAGATCTTCCAAGGCCTGGTGCATCTCGGGCGGGTGCGCGCGAGCCTGCCGCAGCTGCACGCAAGCGCGGAATCGCGCGTGTATGGCGAGCACATCGACCGGGGTCTACTCGTTGTGCACCGGGCGCACGCGGCCGGTCCCATGCTGGCGATCTACAACGTCACCGAAGACTGGCGGCCTTTCCCCGGGATGGAGTTCGAAAGCCTCGGTTTCCGGGAGCCGGTCAACGCCTTGGGCAATGACCATCAGGTCGCCATCGGCGATGACGGCTATATCTGGATCCCACCCTTTGCGGCCTGGTGGGTCGTCGACGCGCCGTCGGCTAGCTGACTCAGACGAACACGAGCACGGGCAGGTCGGCGGGGGAGTGGCCGGCTTGCGCGGCGACCGTGGTGAGGCGATCTGGGGTGCTCCGGTGGGCGGATCCGGCGTATGTCGTCCGCCCCGTCGAGGTGGTGCCCAGGCTGTCCTGAGCCTGGGCCGCCATGGTGGTCGTGGTGACGGTGGCCGGCGGGGTGGCGATCATCGGGTCTCTCCTTGAACGGCGAATTCGTGTGGTGCGGCTACCTTTTGGGGCTGGTATGCCGATGTGAAGAGAGTCCCGCCTGTCCTTGTGCGTCGGCTGTGCATGACGCGTGGCCCGGCTAGGAATCTCATGACGGACCGCTGGGAATGTTCAGGGCGCCGCAGGCGTGCTAGACAGAGTCCATGGCTACGACTGCATTCAAGGGCAACCCCGTTCAGACCGTCGGCGACCTCCCCGCGCAAGGTGGTGCCGCCCCCGACTTCACGTTGACCGGCTCGGACCTGTCCGATGTGACCCTGGCCGGGCTCGCCGGCCGCCGAGTGGTCCTCAACATCTTCCCGAGCGTTGACACCGGCGTCTGCGCGGCTAGCGTCCGCAAGTTCAACGAGCTGGCCTCCGGCCTGGAGAACACCAGCGTCGTCTGCGCGTCCGCGGACCTGCCGTTCGCGCTGAGCCGCTTCTGTGGCGCCGAGGGCATCGAGAATGTCGTCGCCGCCTCCTCCTTCCGCAGCGACTTCGGCGCCGACTATGGCGTGACGATGACCGACGGCCCGCTGCGCGGCCTGCTCGCCCGCTCCGTCGTCGTGCTCGATGCCGACGGCAAGGTCACCTACACCGAGGTCGTCCCCGAGATCACCACCGAGCCCGACTACGACGCCGCCATCGCCGCCCTCTCCTGAGCCTGGGGCGCCGTTTGTAGGTTTCCCGCCCGATGCCGGAAACCCTCCCTTTGTGCCGGAAAGCTTCTGGCACAAGGGGAGGGTTTCTCTCCCATATGGCGACGCGTCAGCGCTGCAGCAGGACCAGCACCTCGCTGTGACCCGTCTGGGGAAACATGTCGAACAGCCGTGCCTGCTCGACGTGGAAGCTCGGCAGCCGCGTCAGATCGCGCGCTAAGGTCACGGGATTGCAGCTCGAATAGAGCAGGAAGCTCGCGCCTGAGCTCTCGAGGTCTGCCGCGAGACGCGCATCGATTCCGCGCCGTGGCGGGTTGACGATCACCAGGTCCGGCCCTGGCCAGCCTGCGTCACGGGCCATCACGGCTGCGTCGCCGGCAGCGAAGGTGAAGCTCCCGACCCCACCCGACTCGGACGCAGCGAGCTCCGACGCGCTCTGCCGCGCCGACGCGATGGCGTCCGCCGAGATCTCGGCGCCGAAGATCCGGCGACCCGGCGCACCGGCATACAACGAGAACCCGCCGACCCCGCAGTAGAGATCCCAGACGACATCGGGCGCGACCTGCGAAATCCATTGCTGTGCTTGGTGATACAGGCCGATGGCGACGTCGGTGTTGGTCTGGAAGAAGCTGTTCGGCCGCAGGTGCAAGCGGACCTGACCCAACTCCATCGACAGGCTCTGCCGCGCCGTGATCACCCTCTCGTGCGGACCCTCGAGGATGGCCTTGTGCTCCGGCTGAAGGTTGATCGAGACCACCGTGACTCCATCAACGAAGTCGCCGATTGCGGGCACGGCGTCGGCGATCCGCTGCGCCTGACGCTCGCTGCGCAAGACGAAGCGCACCATGAGTTCGCCGCTGGGGGAGTGGGTGACCAGCAGATTCTTCAGTTCGCCGCGAGCTTTGCGCACGTCATAGGGCAGCAGCCGCAGGTCTTCGATCAGGTGGGCCAGCGGCGCGAAAGCCGCCTGCAATCCCGGTTCGTACAGGCCACATTCGCTCAGGTCGACAGCCGTCTGCGTGGCGTCAAGGATGCCGAGTGTGATCTCACCAGGCCGCCCTCCGACAACGAGTTTGGCCTTATTGCGGAAGCCGGACTCGCGGCTGTCGAAGGGTTCGCTCCACCGGGTGGGCCCCACATGCTCCGCGAGAAGCTGCGCGGCGACCGACTGCTTATCCGCCAGCTGGCGCTCGTAGGGCGTGCCCATCAGGGTGCACGAGCGGCATACGCCGGCGTCGTAGTAGTGGCAGTCCATCACGGCCCAGCGTAGGCCGCGACAATGAGCCCTATGCAGTTCGTCGTTCGCGTCCGGCCGGGCGCCTCGCGCACCCGCGTGGGGGGCCGCTTCGGCGGGGACGCCCTCGTGGTCGCGGTGTCGGCGCCCGCCGTGGACGGCCGGGCCAATGAGGCCGTATGCCGTGCGCTTGCCGCCGCGTTCGGGGTGCGCCCCCGCGCGGTCGCCATCGTCGGTGGGGCGACTTCGCGCACCAAACGCGTCGCGATCGACGATCCGGAGGACCTGGTGGGCGCGCGGCTGGTGGAGTTGCTCGGCATACAGTGAACCCATGGCTCGCCTGCTCGATGTGCACCCGATAGATCCCCAACCGCGGGCGATCTCGCAGGTCGTCGCCCTGCTGCGCGACGGCGGCCTGATCGCCTATCCCACCGACTCGGGCTATGCCCTGGGCGCGACCTTGGGCAATCAAGAGGCTAAGGACCGCATCCGCGAGATCCGCCGCCTGGACGACAAGCACCACTACACCGTGATCTGCCGCGACTTCGCCCAACTCGGGCAGTTCGTGTTCGTCGACAACTCGATCTTCCGCGCGATCAAGTCGGCAACGCCCGGGCCCTACACCTTCATCCTGCCGGCGACGAAGGAAGTGCCGCGAAAACTGTTGCACGCAAAGAAGAAAACGATCGGCGTGCGCATTCCGCAGAGCCGCGTCGTGCAGGCGATCCTCGCGGAATTGGGGGAGCCGCTGCTTTCGAGCACCTTGATCCTGCCCGGCGAGAGCGAGCCAATGACCCAGGGCTGGCTGGTCAAGGAAGAACTAGACCATGCTGTCGACATCGTGCTGGACTCGGGGGAGTGCGGCATCGAACCCACGACGGTGGTCGACTTCTCCTCGGGTGAGCCGGTGATCGCCCGTGCTGGCGCCGGCGACCCCACCCGCTTCGTCGGCTGAGGTGCTTCCTTCGTTGGGGGAGAGGAAGCGGGAGGCGAGAGTCGGACACTTGGTTCGAGACGAGCGGGCCGATCTGCTGGAACTGCTTGACCAGTTGACTGCGCGCCAGTGGGCGGCCGACTCGCTGTGCGCTGGCTGGTCTGTCCGTGACGTTGCGGCGCATGTGATCGATTACGACATCGCGGGCTGGCAGAAGACGATCAGGAGGCTGCTCTCGGCGTCCTTCAGCCTGGATCAAGCCAACGCGGGCGGCGGAATCGCGAATGCCCACCTCACGCCGGACGAAATTCGTGAGCTGCTTGCGCAACACCTGTCGCCGAGAGGCCTGACCGCGGTCTTTGGCGGTCGCGTCGGGCTGCTCGATGCGCTGGTCCACCACCAGGACATCCGGCGCGCGCTCGACCTGCCTCGGACCATTCCGCCGGCCCGACTCATCCCAGCCCTCAACTTCGCACGGGTCGCCTTCGCCGCCGGCATCCCGCGCCGAATCAGAGGCCTTCACCTGGTGGCAACGGACCTCGGGTGGACCGCAGGCCGCGGCCCTGTAGCTGAGGGATCGGGCGAGGCATTGCTCATGGGTATGGCGGGGCGCCAGCACGCGATCGCCGAACTGCACGGTCCCGGGGCAGGCATCCTCGCGCGGCGCTGCGCGCCACCTCCGACGCTGACGGATTGAGAAGAGGCGGTCGGGTCTGCACCTCGTCAATCGTCGCGTCGTCTCGCTTCAACTGGCACCCCGGAGCACCACGTGCTCGATGCCATCGAGCACGAGGTCCAGGCCAGGCTCAAACTCGCGGTCGAAGGAGTAGCCCGGGGCGAGGATCACCTGCTCGGCAAACCACATCATGTGTGCATAGCCCCGAAGTGCGTCCCCGAAGCCATCCGTGACGATCATCGACGCGGCCTCAGGCCCGCTGTCGAAGGGCAGGGTCGACTCCTGCAGAACGAAGCCATATACGAACGCGTCGATGACGGCATACGCGAAGGCGACCTGGGGGCCAGTGAAGCCGGCCTCCCGCAGGCAGCCGATATTGGCGTCGTGATAGGCCAGGTTCGCTGGCCCAGGCCGGTGACGCGACTCCATCAAGGGCAAAGCCCAAGGATGTCTATGGAGGACCGCCCGCACCGACAGCGAACGACGGCGTAGCTCGGCCCGCCACTGTCCTCGTGCCTGCGGCAACTCGATCTCGCGGTAGATGCGGTCCACCATCAGGTCAAGCAGCGCTTCTTTGTTCGCGACATGGTGGTAGAGGGACATCGCCTCGACGCCGAGGCGGCGGGCCAACGCCCGCATGGTGAGCCCGTCGAGGCCCGACTCATCGGCCATGGCCATCCCCGCGCTGATGACGGCGTCCTGAGTGAGCTTGCGCGGCGGCATACATCCTCCTGCGAAGTCCTTGTGATCCTTACAACGTAATGTTACGGTTCCACCGAAAACTTACAACGTATGGAGTGGATTCTGGCTATGACTGCACATTCGCCCGGGGCCGACCTGAGCACCCAGCCTCTGCCGAGCACCATGAGGGCGGCAACCCGATCGGATTACGGCTCAACGGAACGTGTCGTCGTTGATCGCGTCGATCGTCCGGAACCCGGAGCGACCGAGGTGCTCATCCACGTCGCCGCGGCGGGTCTCGACCGGGCCACCGTCCACCTGGTGGAGGGCAAGCCCTATCTGGCCCGACTCGCGTTCGGCGTGCGACGACCGCGGCAGGCGGTCTTGGGGCAGCAGGTCGCCGGGCGCATCGTGGCCGTCGGCTCAGCCGTGACAGGTCGTGCCGTGGGGGAGCGGGTCTTCGGAACCGCATCCGGTGCATTTGCCGAGTATGCCGTGGCGAAGGAGGCCACCATCGCGCCGACACCGGTTCAGCTGAGCGACGACATAGCCGCCACCTTGGGGGTCTCGGGAGTCACTGCATACGTTGCCGTGGTCGGCCGCGCGCGTGTGCACGCGGGCCAGCGCGTGCTCATCCTCGGCGCGTCTGGCGCGGTGGGGACGTATGCCGTGCAACTCGCGAGCCAGCTCGGTGCTGACGTGACGGGGGTATGCCGTGCGTCCAAGCGCGATCTGGTCCGCTCCCTCGGGGCCAAGCTGGCCGTCGACTATGCGGGGTTGTCCCTCGCCGACCTGCCGGATACCTACGACGCCATCATCGACATCGCCGGCAACCGCCCGCTCCGCGAACTGCGCTCCGCCCTCGCCGCCGACGGCATACTCGTGATCGTCGGCGGCGAAGCGGGTGGTTCGCTGCTCGGCGGGATCGAGCGAAATCTGTTCGCGTCGCTCGTCAATCGGTTCACGACCCAACGCCTGGGCTGGCTGTTCGCGAGCCCGACCACGGAGAATCTCGCGCTCCTAGCCGACGCCCTGGTGTCCGGGAATCTGCAGCCGCCACTCGATCGGTGTGTTGATCTGGCTGGCCTTGGCCCAGGGATCGAAGACATGCAGCAGGGCCGATTGCGTGGCCACGTAATCGTTCACCCCGGATGACGCCGTGCACTCGGCGTTCAGCCGAGCAGGCAGCCGGTGTCTCAGAGATCATCACTTTCCACCGAGCAGCGGCCAAGCGCGGTATGACCCTGATGTAGGGCAAGTAGTGCGCAGGGGTTAGCTGGCAGCGGACGTGAGATGCGGGCAGCGCCGATAAGCGACATTATGTCAAGTTATACCCAGCGTACGGATGGCGCGTCCCCACCGACTACAGGTATGTCGTCGCGCGCCGAGGTGCTGAGCGTGCGGGGGCGGAGGTGGGCGGCATACCTGTAGTTCGTCGGGCCAACCAGCCGACGCCAGCCCGACCTAGCCCGTCACAACCCGACCGAACACGCTCAAAACGGCGCTTACGCCAAATCAGCCCAGGGCCGCGCCGGACTTCAGCTCCACCTGGCGCTTGATCCGGCTCAGCATGGCGACCATGCCGCGCAGCCGTAGCGGTGAGACGACCTCGGCGAGACCGAAGGACATCGGGGCCGCCTCCGGAGTCGCCAGCACCTCATCGACACTCAACCCGTCCAGACCCTCGTGCAGGATCCCGGCAAAGCCGCGGGTCGTCGGCGCCTCGGGCGGAGCGGAGAAGAAGAGGGAGACCGGCTGGGCGCCACGCGGTATACCCTCCCCCACCTCGACGGTCAGGAAGAGCGGCGATTGGCACTCGTGCACCTGCTCCAGCGACTCGGGGGCATCGGCATACCGCTCGGGGAGGTCGGGCAGCCCCTGACTGAACTCCAGCAGCAATTGCAGCCGGTCCTTCGGCGCGAGGTCGAGGAAGTCCGCGGCGATCTCGGAGAGCGACGCCGGCATCGCCCCGCCACCAGCGGAAGCAGTCACCCCGCGCTCACTTCTCGATCGGCACGCGCACGGCATTGCCCCACTCGGTCCACGAGCCGTCATAGTTGCGGACCTTGTCGAAGCCGAGCAGGTGATGCAGCACGAACCAGGTATGGCTGCTCCGCTCACCGATCCGGCAGTAGGCAACGACCTCGTCCTCGGGCGAAAGTCCTTGCTCCGCAAGGTAAATCGCCTCCAACTCGGGCCGCGACTTGAACGTCCCATCCTCATTGGTCGCGCGCGCCCACGGGACCGATTTGGCGCCCGGGATATGCCCGCCGCGCACCGCGCCCTCCTGCGGGTAGTCCGGCATATGCAGCAACTCCCCCGAGTACTCCCCCGGCGACCGGACATCGACCAGCGGCTTGCCGAGGTGGGCGAGCACGTCCTCCTTGAAGGCCCGGATCGGCGCGTCATCCCGCTCCACCACGGGGTATGCCGCCTCCCCCGTCGCCGGGGCCACCTCCGGGATCGCGGTGGTCAGCTCCCGTCCCTCGGCGATCCACTTGGCGCGCCCGCCATCGAGCAGCTTGGCGTTCTCGTGCCCGAACAGGCTGAGAACCCAGAGGGCATAGGCCGCCCACCAATTGCTCTTGTCGCCATAGAGGACCACCGTCGTGTCCCGGCTGATCCCGCGCGCGCTCATCACAGCCGCGAACTGCTGGGCGTCGATGTAGTCGCGCGTCAGCGGGTCGTTCAGGTCGGTGATCCAGTCGAGTTTGAGCGCCCGGGATGTGCCCCGTCTCGTAGAGCAGCACGTCCTCGTCCGATTCCAGCACGACGATCTGCGTCCCCGCGCCCGCAGCGCCAGCGGCCAACTGGTCGGCGAGCCACTGGGTGGACACGAGGCGTTCAGGATGGGCGTAGTCGGTCGCGGTCATAATGCGATGTTATCCCCGCCCTCACATGACATTGCGCCACGGCCTGGGGCCGGCGGCGAAGCGCGGAGTCGCTCAGCCCCACCAGAAGACGGTGGCGATCACGACATACAAGGCGATCAACGCGGCGCCCCTCGATCCAGTCCGACTACTCGACGGTGACCGACTTCGCGAGATTGCGCGGCTTGTCGATGTCATAGCCCAGCGTGAGCGCTGCGTGATAGGCCAGCAATTGCGTCGGGATGATCAGCAGAATCGGGTCGAGCTCGGGCTCCGACTTCGGCACATCGATCCGGGCCACATCTAGGCCCTGCAAGTCGACGCTGGCGTGCGTGATGGCGATGACCTCTCCCCCGCGTGCCAAAACCTGTTGGACCGCACCAACATTGCGGTCGGTCAACTCATCGTCGGGCACGACCGCAACCGTCATCATCGAGGGATCGATGAGCGCGAGCGGCCCATGCTTCAACTCACTCGTCGGATAGGCCTCGGCGTGCACATAGCTGATTTCCTTCAGCTTCTGCGCGCCCTCGCGCGCGACCGGATACTGCCGGACCCGCCCGATGTAGAAGGCGTTCTGCGTCTTCGCCAGACGCTTGGCCAGGTCGATGATGTGCGCTTCGTCGTCAAGCACGGCCTGGATCTGGTCCGGGATGCGCTTGAGTGCGGTCAGGATGCGCTCGCCGTCGGCGAAGGACAGATCCCGCAGCCGGCCAAGGTGCAAGGCGAGCATGCCGAACGCCATCGCCATATTCGTCAGCGCCTTGGTTGAAGCCACCGCGATCTCCGGCCCAGCGTGCAGGTAGATGCCACCGTGCACCTCGCGCGCAATCGTCGAGCCCACCGCATTGACGACACCGACAACCGTCCCGCCCTTGCGCTTGATCTCCGAGACGGCGAAGGCGGTGTCGGCGGTCTCACCGGACTGCGAGACCACGACATACAGCGTGTCCGGCTCGATGATCGGGTTGCGGTAGCGGAACTCCGAGGCTGCCTCTGCGTCGGCGGGGATCCGGGCCAGATCCTCGATCAGCTGCGCCCCGATCTGCCCGACGTAGTACGCGGATCCGCAGCCGAGAATCTTCACTCGTCGGAAGGCGCGCAACTCCTTGGGCGTCAGGTTCAGGCCGTTCAGTCGGGCGGTGGCGAAGCGGTCGTCGAGTCGCCCGCGGATGACGGCGGCGGCCTTCTCGGGCTGTTCCAGCATCTCCTTGTACATGTAGTGCTGGTGGCCGGTCAGTTCCCACTCGGCCGCGGCGACCTCGATCTCGACCGGTTCCCGGCCGGTGTCCTGCGCCTGCCGGTCGAAAGTGCGGAAGCCGCCAGCCGTGACCGTGGCGAGTTCGCCGTCGTCGAGGTGGATGACATGGGAGGTATGCCGCACCAGCGCCGCCGCATCGCTCGCGACCAGCGTCTCCTTCTCCCCCACGCCGATGATCAGCGGAGAACCGTTGCGAGCCAACACGATCCGGTCCGGGTGGGCCTCATCGATCACGGCGAGCGCGTAGGTCCCGGTGATCTTGTGCAATGCGTCCAGCACGGCTCCTTCGAGGGTGTCGGCCTCGGAGCGCGCCACGAGGTGGGCGACGACCTCGGTGTCGGTGTCGCTGTTCAAGGTGACTCCGGCCGCGGTCAGCTGGTCGCGCAGGATGGCGGAGTTGTCGATGATGCCGTTGTGCACGACGCTGATTCGCCCGTCCGTGCTGCGGTGGGGGTGAGCATTGGCCTCGGTGGCCGGGCCGTGCGTTGCCCAGCGGGTATGCCCGATCCCCGCGCTCCCCGTGAGCCGCTTGGGCAGTGCGGACTCGAGGTCGCGGATTCGTCCCACGGAGCGAACTGCGGTCGTCCCCTTGGCGCCGAGCACGGCGATGCCGGCGCTGTCATAACCGCGATATTCGAGGGTCTTCAAACCCTCGATGAGGAAGGGGGCGGCCTGCTGGTCACCGATATAGGCAACGATCCCGCACATGGTGTCGATCTCCTGATGGTCGAAAAGAATGCAGTGTCGGCTCAGCCGTAGATGATCCGACGGACTTGGCGTTCGGTGAGTTCGGGCGGCGCCACGAGGCGCTGCGCGAGTTCATTCCGGATGGTTCGGAAGGCCACGTCATTGCGCACTCCGTGCAGATGCAGATCGGCGTGGCGACGCCGAACGAAGTCTTCGACCGATTCGCGGTACCACGCCAGCACGTCATCGATGACGCGCTCGGCCTCCCCGATCGTCAGGCCCGTCGAGGCGGCGACGCGCTCGACGACCTCACGATCCGGCATACGGTCCAGGATGAGGCATGAACAGACGATCTCCAAGAATTTGCCCGAACTCGGGCAGATTGCACCTAATGCTTCCGCGGGGAACCGAGTAGTCGTGCTCACCTGCGCCGAGAGGACGGCGACATAGCGTTCCCTCATGGCTCGATTCTTCTCCGCGATCGGCAAAGTCATCGGTGCACTGATGGCGCTCGCCGTCGCGGCCTATCTCCTGGTCAACGGCGTCGGCTGGATCAAGGCGCGCGGCACGCGCGCCGAGATCAACAAGGAGTTGACCTCGGCTTTAGCGCAGAAACTGCCGCCGGAACGCGCCGCTCAGCGGGACCTGATCGCGTTGCCAAAGCCGCCCGAGATCTCCTTCATCGCCGAGGATTGCGAATTTCCCACGACAGACTCCGGGTGGATCGTGCAGTCCTACCGCCAAGCGTGCCGACTGGTCACCACGAGCGCCTGGCCAGTGACCGACCGCGCGGAAGCGAACGCGATCCTTGGCCAGGTCCCCGAGCGTGTGGTCGGGGACCCGGTGACCGGCGAGTCGCCCCTGTCGGGGTGCACTCCCCTGCGCCGGGCCGACAGCGATGAGGGCACGCCTGTCGGATCACGGTCGTCACGGGCTGCGGTCTTTGTGGAAGCCCAAACGAACGACGACTGGTGGTGCGGCAAAAGCTACGGTCCGGCATACCGCTCAACGATCCTTGACGGCACGGGCGCGGAGCTCGACCCCGCCCGCAACTGGCTCGTGGTGACTCACAAGCAGGAGCTCGGTGAGTGGAATCTGGGCTGCCTGCATTGGTCGATCCTGTTCTGCGACAACCCCTTCGGGGGCAAGCCCGCGATGGGCACTCCCCCGGTCTGAGATCATTCGCCGGTGCCGGCCGCCCAGGTCTTATAGCCCCCGTCCAGATTCCGAACGCGCCGTCCCGGCGCCGCCAGCATCATGGCGGCCACATGACCGCGCACCCCGACGGCGCAGTGCACGATGACGTCATTGCTCGTCACGTCCCCAAGTCGGCTCCGAAGTTCATCGACCGGCAGCAAAACAGCGCCAGGGATGGCGCCGGCCGCGTGCTCACTCGCCGATCGCACATCGATCAGCGTCGCTCCACCCGCCAACGCGGCGGGCAGCTCGTGCCACTGGATGCTGTGCGTCACCTCGTCCGCGAGGTTCTCGTCGACATAGCCGAGCATGTTGACCGCGTCCTTGGCGGAGCCGAACTGCGGGGCATAGGACAACTCCAGATCAGCCAACTCGCGCGCGCGCAGGCCACCGCGCATGGCGGTCGCGATGACGTCGAGGCGCTTGTCCACTCCGGCTGAGCCGACGCCTTGGGCGCCGAGGATGGCGTCGCTCTCAGGGTCCACCAGCAATTTCAAGGACATGGTCGCGGCCCCGGGGAAGTAGCCCGCGTGATCCAGGGGGTGAGTATGGATGGCGCGATAGGGCCGCCCACTGGCTCGCAGTCGCTTCTCATTCCAGCCGGTTGTCGCCACCTGGAGACCGAACACGCCGACGATGGCGGTGCCCTGCACCGGCCGCATTGAGCTTGGCCGGCCGGCGATCACATCGGCGACTCGGCGCCCCTGCAAGTTGGCGGTATTGGCCAGCGGCACCAAGACCGCCGAGCCGTCGTGAGCGTCGCTCTTCTCCACGGCATCGCCGACCGCGTAGATATGCGGATCCGAGGTGCGTCCGTGCTCATCCACCACGATGCCGCCGCGCTCGCCGACCATCAGGCCGGCCAAGGTGGCGAGCCGAGTGTCGGGACGCACCCCGATCGCCGCCACCACGAGGTCGGCATCGAGTCGGCGGCCGTCGTGGAGTTCGACCCCCTCGGCGTCGATGGCGACAACCTGGGAGCGCAGATGGAGACCGACCCCATGCTCGCGCATCCGGGCATGCACCGGCGAGGCCATCTCGGGGTCCAGCGGGGCGAGGACCTGCTCAGTGGCCTCGACGAGGTCGACCGACAAACCGGCGTGACGGAGGTTTTCGGCCAGTTCGACTCCGATGAAACCACCGCCAATCACCACAGCTCGGCCAGCGCCAGCAATCGCGGCGGCGAGTGCGTCGGTGTCTTCGATGTCGCGCAGGGTCAGGGCCCGTTCGATTCCCGGGATGGGCGGTCGGACTGGCGTGGCCCCTGGCGAGAGAACTAGCGCGTCATACGCCATCGTCGTGGAGGCTCCGGAGGCGAGCTCGCGCACCTCGACGGTGCGCTCGCTCGCGTCAACGCCGACCACTTCGTGACCGACGCGCACGTCAAGCCCGAAGCGGGCCGCGAGCGACTGCGGGGTCTGCAGCAGCAGGGACGAGCGCTGCTCGATCACTCCTCCCACGTAATACGGCAGGCCGCAGTTGGCGAACGAGACGTGACCGCTGCGTTCCACGACGACGATCTCGGCCTCGGGCAGGAGACGGCGGGCTCGGGTGGCGGCGGACATGCCGCCGGCGACTCCCCCAATGATGACGATACGCATGAGGAAATAATACCCCCACGGGTATGTTGTGCATCCTGTCCCCACTCCGGCACGATGACCATCACGAGGTCCGTACCATTGGGGACCGTGACCGACCCCACAGTCCCCGACGAAATCCTCGACCCCAGCGACGCGGTCCCCGAGGAGGTCAGCTTCGAGGGTCAGTTGTATGACGCCCGCCCCGCGCGTCTGCGTCCGCGGGCTCGGCTGCGCGACCTGCTGTGGCAGCGCAAGCCGAAGCAACCCGGCTCCGCCAGTGGCGACAATCCCGAATACGTTCAGTGGCTGGAATCGGAGTCGATGCTCGCGGACGCCCGAACCTTCGCGCGCAAGTTCGCTGGCGAGGGCTCGATGTGGCAGAACCCCTATGCCGCGCCCGACCCGCGCGCGGCCATCGAGAAGGCAGCGGTGTGGTTCACGGCATACCCGATCTCGATGATCACGGCGCCGGATGCCACCTTCCTTGGGGCGCTCGGGAACGAGCGCCTGTGGAGCGCCTTCGAGCAGATCGGCATCACGGCGGTGCACACCGGGCCGGTCAAACGCGCCGGCGGGATCAGCGGATGGGAGACCACGCCGAGTGTCGACGGGCACTTCGACCGGATCTCGACGCAGTTCGACGAGATGTTCGGCACCGAGGATGAGTTCCGGGCCATGTGCGAGGTGGCGACCGCGCACGGCGGCATCGTCATCGACGACATCGTCCCGGGCCACACGGGCAAGGGCGCGGACTTCCGGCTCGCCGAAATGAAGGTTGGCGACTACCCGGGCATCTACCACATGGTCGAGATCCCCCAGAAGGACTGGGCTCTGCTGCCGAAGGTCCCCAAGGGCCAGGACTCGGTCAACCTCGACCCGGCGACCGAGAAGAAACTGACCGACGAGGGCTATATCGTCGGCGAACTTCAGCGCGTCATCTTCTTTGAGCCGGGCGTGAAGGAGACGAACTGGTCGGCCACAGCCCCCGTCCTCGGACCGGACGGGGAGGAACACCGCTGGGTTTACCTGCATTACTTCAAGGAGGGTCAGCCCTCGTTGAACTGGCTCGACCCGACCTTCGCGGGCATGCGCCTGGTGATCGGCGACGCCCTGCACTCCCTCGGCGACCTCGGCAGTGGCGCGCTGCGCTTGGACGCCAATGGTTTCCTCGGCGTGGAGAAGTCGGCCTCTGGCGGGCCGGCCTGGTCCGAAGGCCACCCTCTCTCCGAGGCAGCGAACCAGCTGATCGCCAGCATGGTTCGCAAGGTCGGCGGCTTCACCTTCCAGGAGCTCAACCTCACGATCGACGACATCCTCTCCTCGGGTGAACGTGGCGCCGACTTGTCCTACGACTTCGTCAACCGCCCTGCATACCACCACGCCCTCGCGACCGGCGACGCCGAGTTCCTGCGGCTGACGATGCGCGCGGCGCGCGAGATCGGGGTTGACACCGTCTCGCTGGTGCATGCGCTGCAGAACCACGACGAGATGACCTACGAACTCGTCCACTTCGCGACCTTGCACGCCGGCGACACCTTCAGCTTCCGCCGCAAGCCGATTCTCGGGGGCGATCTCGCCACGCTGATTCGCGCCGAACTGACCGAGAAACTCACCGGTGACAACGGTCCGTATAACTCCACCTTCACGACCAATGGCATCGCGTCGACGACGGCGTCGATCATCGCCGCCTCACTTGGCCTGAACGACCTGAGCGCGCTCACCTCGGAGAACATCGAGGCGATCAAGAAGGCGCATCTGCTGCTGGCGATGTACAACGCGTGGCAGCCAGGTGTCTTCGCCCTCTCGGGCTGGGACTTGGTCGGCGCTCTGCCGTTGGAGCGCAAGCAGGTCGCGGCCTTGATCAAGGATGGCGACACCCGGTGGATCCACCGCGGCGCCTATGACCTGCTCGACTTCGCTCCGGAGGCCACGGAGTCCACCTCCCGCATTCCCAAGGCCCGGTCGCTGTATGGCTCATTGACGACCCAACTTGCTGACGACACCTCGTTCGCGAGCAAGTTGCGGGACATTCTCACGGCGCGCGCTCGCCACGGCCTGGCCACCGGCGAGCAGGTCGACATCCCCGCCACCTCGCACAAGGGCATGCTGGTCCTGGTTCACCGCCTGGCCGACGCAGACCAGATCACGGTCTTGAACTTCTCGTCCGAAACGGTGTCCGGCAGCGTCCGGTCGCTCGAGCTGACCCCCGGCAGCAAGGTCGTCGACATGATGACCGAGGCGCCGGTTGGGGAGGTCGACGACCTGCATTCGTTGTATGTCGTGCTGCAGCCGCATGAGGGTCGCTCGCTGCTCGTCCTGCGCCCGAGCGAGAGCGACTGACAGGCCGGCCGATCCGGCACAAGCGGTCGCTCGGCTCACTCGTGATCAGTCTGCGGCGCCCACGAGGCGCTGCAGACTGCTGGCCTCGACTTCATACCGGCTCGCCACCGCCCCGCCGGCACGGAAGAATCGGCGCCGCAGCGAGCCGCTGACCGCGATCGTGTCGCCGACCCCCACTCGATCGAGGACTCGCCGAGTGGCGGCACTCCAACAGGCGACGTCGATGGTGTCGACCGACGCGGCCCGGCCCCGACCGGCCGGCCGCGGCACGACCAGGCGCAGGGTGCGCACCTTGTCCCCGCTCGGCAACTCGCGCAGGTCCTCCACTCCAGAAATTCGCCCGCGCAGCAGCACGGTGTTGGCGTCTGGCTCTGTCATCGGGATCTGGCCCCCGTCGGCCGCTGTCTTTCTCATGCCGATCACTGTTCCGCGGGTGCGCAGGCATCGGAAGTGGGGCTCGAAAATCTGTGGATAAGCCCTTTTCCACGTGCTACCTGTGGATATCGGCCATCGTCTGTTGTGACCGTCTTGGTCACGATATGATTGCGAGCGCTTGTGCTGCGTTCTCCCGCGGAGCATGGCTGTTTCCGAACGGATGGTTTGATGCGGCTGACCGGCCCTGTGCTTCTCGTGGCGTCCCTGACGCTCGGTTTAGGCTGCTCCGACGCCCAGGCAGCAGAGTCCGGCTCATCCTCACCGACGCCGAGCACGACGGTCACGATCCCGGCGGACACCACCGATTCCGGTGGCCTCTCCCCGGAGGAAGTCCAGCGCCAGGTGGCGCGGGCTGAAATCCTCCGGCAGCAGATTCTGGCGACCAGCGACGACATGGCTGCTGCCATGACCAAGGTCGAGGAGGCCGCCAAGAAGGCGAACGCGGCCCTGCAGGCATACAGCGAAGCATCCACCGAGGGGCGCGACGCCCGTGAAAAGGCCAAGACCCAGGCGGACATCGCGGATGCGCTGCAGGAGCGGCTCGACCAGGCCCGCTCGGAGCTGCGGGAGTGGGCCGTCAGCGCCTATACCCAAGGTGGCCCGCTCGCCGAGCAACTCGGCTATCTCGACGCGCTGTCCAAGGAAGCCTCCGAGGCCTCCAACCCCCTGCAAGACCTCAACTACCTCACCGACAATCGCATCCGCAGCGTCGATGACATCCGCCAGGTTGCCGTCGCGCAGAAGCTGGCGTCGATGAACGCGGAAGCCGAATTGGGCAAGGCCGAGGCGGCCGAGGCCAAGGCCAAGAAGGCGAAGCTGAAGGCGCAAGGGTTTGTCCAGCAGCAGCAGAGCGCCCTTGACGAATTGCGCACGGCACACGCCGAGCATGTCACCGAGGCCGGCCCGCTCGCGGGCCTGCTGCTCGGCACTGGCGATGCCGACGCGATCGCCGCCAGCGAGCGACTGACGGACGCGCTCGCGGCGAGCAATGTCTCGATTAAGGACCTGCGCCTGACGCCGTGCACCGATGCTTCTGGCGTCTTCCCCAACGGCCAGATCCCGCCGTCAAACTTGTGCCCCATGGTCGGCAGCAGCGACGAATTCCTCGTCCCGGACGCGGCCGCCGCCTTCAACGCCATGTCCAAGGCCTATGCCAAGGACTCCGGCCAACTGCTGTGCGTCACCGATGGTTACCGCTCGTATGCCGAGCAGGTCGCCGTCAAGGCGGCCCGCGGCCCGTGGGCCGCCACCCCCGGCACCAGCGAGCACGGCCTCGGCCGCGCCGTTGACCTGTGCGGCGGCGTGCAGGACTACAGCGCCCCCGCGCACCTGTGGCTGGTTCAGAATGCCGCGCTCTTCGGGTGGTTCCACCCGGACTGGGCCGCTCAAGGTGGTCGTCTGCCCGAGCCGTGGCACTGGGAGTACGCCGGCTGATCAGGCCGGACGGGAAATCTCCTACCGATGAGTAGGTGCGCCTATGTCGCACCGACCCCTGGCTGTGCCACAGTTCCGCCATGACTAGTGCGCCGGTGGCCCCCACCGACTCCCCGGACTATGCGGCCAATGCCCGGTTCATCCGCCCGTGGTACTGGTACGACTGGGCCAACTCCGCCTTTGTGACCACGATCGGCACGGTGCTCTACGGCCCCTACATCACCTCGATCGCCAAGGCGGCAGCCTGTCCTGGCCAGGACAGTGATCTGGACTGCGCGACGAATCTGCACGTTCTCGGCATCCCCATCGCCCCCGGAGCCCTCGCGCCCTATACGACGACCTTCGCGACGATCCTCTCGGCGATCGTGCTCATCTTCATCGGCGCCATCGTGGACCGCATGGAACGGCCGGCCAAGTTCCTCGGCCTCTGCGCCTGGGGCGGAGCCATCAGTGCCGCTGGCCTCTTCTTCGTCACCGGCACCCGCTGGCAACTCGGGGCTATCCTCATGGTTTTGGCGACGGTCTTCCTCGGCTCCTCCTTGGTCACCTATGACTCCATGCTCAATCAGATCGCAGCCCCCGACGATCGCGACAAAGTCTCCTCTCGCGGCTGGGCGCTCGGCTATCTCGGTGGTGGCCTTCTCCTAGCGGTCAACCTTGTCCTGGTCACGATGAAACCCTTCGGGCTGACCACAGGTATGGCGGTGCGGGCATCCATGCTCAGCGCCGCCGTGTGGTGGGCCGTCTTCGCGATCATCCCGATCAAGGGCATGTGGGACTTGCGCAATGCCGAGAAGCCGCCTGTCGCAGCCGGTGAGAGCGTGGTCGGCGGGAGCATCGCGCAATTGCGCAACACCTTCTCCGATCTGCGCGCGCACCACCCGCAGACGATGCTCTTCCTGCTGGCATACCTCTTCTTCAATGACGGCATCCAAACCGTCATCTCCTCATCAAGCTTGTATGGCGCCGAGGAACTGAAGTTCGAGCAGTCGCAGTTGATCGCGCTCATCCTGCTCGTCCAGTTCGTTGCCTTCTTCGGCGCCCTGATCTTCGGCCGGATCGCCGCGCGCGTGGGGGCATCCAAGACGGTGCTCGGGTCGCTGGCCCTGTGGACGGGGATCGTCGCGGCGGCATACTTCGTGCCCGAGAAGGCCTTTATCCCCTTCGTGCTGCTCGGCGTGGCGATCGGACTCGTGCTCGGCGGCTCTCAAGCGCTCTCGCGCAGCCTCTATTCGCAGCTAGTCCCCCACAAGCGGGAAGCGGAGTACTTCGCGCTGTACCAGGCCATGGAACGCGGCACGAGCTGGTTTGGGACCCTGCTCTTTGGCGTGGTCTACCAACTCACCCACACCTACCGCCTGGCGATCATCGCTTTGATCATCTTCTTTGTCATCGGCGGATTCCTGCTCTCGCGCGTGGACTTCCGCGAAGGCATCCGCCAGGCTGGCAACACCCAGCCCGCATTGATCTGATCGCCGAGCACACGCGAAGCGGCCCACCCCATCGTTGGGGTGGGCCGCTTCGCGTGCCGGAAGTATGCCGGGTGGTTCAGGCGCTGCGCTTGGTCGCCTTCTCGCCGCGGCTGGCGCGCAGCAGGTCGAGACGCTCCTCGAGGAGCTCCTCGAGCTCGGGAATGGAACGGCGCTCGAGCAGCATGTCCCAGTGGGTTCGGGCGGGCTTGACCGGCTTGCGGTCCGGCGCCGCACCGTCGAGGAGCAAGGCCTCCTCACCGCAGCGACACTCCCACGTGGCGGGAATCTCCGCCTCGATGGAGAAGGGCAACTCGATGCGGTGCTCCTGCGGGCAGACATACACGACGATCTGGCGCTCGCTGGGGACGACATTTTCGCTCGTCTCCATGCTGAAAGACACCATGCGGCTACCACGCAATGTGCGGTCGGCCATGGGGAACTCCTAATACTCGGTTCTGCTCGCGTCGCGGGATGCGCGTCGCAAGTGCTGTCGGTGTCAACGTCCACAGACGGCTGCGTGTTCCGCAGCGCAGCGCACACCAAGGGTGGGAACAACCGGGTGGCGTCAAGGGCGCATGACGAGGGACTCTGCGTCGAGGCCCAGCATTACAGTCTAGCGCTCGACGACCTTGCCCTGCACGGTCTGGCTGGCGGCATCGGTGTGACCTGCGCGACTCGCGGGCCCGCCGGCGGGATCGGTGGCCCCGGCGGCATACCCCGGAGGGAAGGCGGCGCCCAGCGGCCCCGCAGCGCTCGCGAGCACGCGGGCGCGCACCGCGCCTTCCAGCAGCCGCCGAGTGACCGGGCGGGTGACGGGCAGGATGAAGAAGAGGCCCACGATGTCGGTGAGAAAGCCCGGTGCGAGCAGCAGGGTGCCGCCGATGAGGACGAGTGCTGCGTCGGCGAGTTCGCGGGACGGCATAGTGCCGCTGGACAACGCGCCATTGAGCGCGCGCCAGGTCCGAGCCCCCTCGCGGCGCATCAGCCAGGTGCCGAGAAAGGACATGAGCAGCAAGAGCCCGACCGTGGGCCAGCCGCCGATGATCTTGCCGACCCCGATGATCGCGGCGATCTCCAGCACCGGCACGATCAGGAAGGCGAGGAAAAGCAGCGTGCGCCAGGGCCGCCGGCGCGAGCGGGCGGCATAGGGCGTCTGGCCTACAGGGCGTGCCATTGCGGCTCCCGATCGGTGAGTTTCTTGAGCTGACCCGCCCGGTGGGCGAGGCCCCAACCGGTGATGCGCTTCATCGACTCGGCGACGATGGCGTTGTTCATCTTCGAGTCACCGATCTCGCGCTCGACGAACTCGATCGGCACCTCGACGATCCGCAGGCCGGCGCGGGTGGCGCGCACCGTGAGGTCGACTTGGAAGCAATAACCGGCAGATTCGACATGCTCAAGTCCGATGGTCCGCAAGGCACTCGCGCGATAGGCCCGATAGCCTGCGGTGGCATCCCCGACGCCCATCCCAAGAATCAACCTGATGTAGAGGTTGCCCCCCATCGACAGCGCCTTACGGCTCGCCGGCCAGTTGACGACCGACCCGCCAGGGACATAGCGGGAGCCGATGACGAGATCGGCATCATCGAGTGCGGCGAGCATCTGTGGGAGATATTTGGGCTGGTGGGAGCCGTCCGCGTCAATCTCAACCAGGGCGTCATAGTTGCGTTGCAGACCCCAATCGAAGCCAGCAAGATAGGCCATCCCCAGGCCCTGCTTGCCCGGCCGGTGTAGGACGTGAATGGCCGGGTCCGTTGCGGCCAGCTCGTCGGCGATCGCCCCGGTGCCATCGGGTGAGTTGTCGTCGAGGATGAGGATGTCCGCCGCCGGCGCGTGCTTACGAACCCCGGCGACGATTGTGGGCAGGTTTTCGCGCTCGTTGAAGGTGGGGATGCACACCAGCACCCGAGTGATCGGGTCACGGTCGGGCGCCGCGGTGTCAGGCACGAGCGAGGTCCTTGCTCTTGAGGGTCGACAGGGGCTGCTGGTCATTATCTCGACGACGCCAACGCGTCGCAGCCCACGCAATCAACAGCCCGGCGAGGGCGGCATATTCCGGGGTTGGGCCGACTCGGTCCGCGATCGTCAGGCCGCTCCGAAGTTCGACATTGGACGAGGCGGCGTATGCCGTGAACAACGACGACTTCTCGACATACGTTCCGTTGGGGCTGATGAAGCCGCTGACTCCCACCGTGGAGACGTGGACGACGCTGCGGTTGTGCTCGATCGCGCGCAACCGCGAGATGGCGAACTGCTGGTCGGATTCAGCGGTATAGCCGAAGGTCGCGTTATTGGTCTGGACGACGAGCACGCTCGGGACGTCCGGCCGGTGGGTTACCGAGGTGCGCACCAAGCCGTCGTAGGCGACCTCGAAGCAGATCGTCGGCAACGCCGCGAAAGTGTAGGGCTGTCCCGGCGAGGAGTAGTCGCTGGTCAGCTCGAAGTAGCCGGTCTCGGTGCCCTTGGCCATGCCCTCGCGGACCAGATCGACATTGCTGTTGAAGTGGCGGAAGAAGTCCTTGGCCGGGACGTACTCAGCGAAGGGCACGGGATGCTGCTTGATATAGCGCTCGGGATCCATCGAGCCCGGCCGGTAGAGCAGCGAAGCATTGGAGACAAAGGGCGCCGGCTCATCGAGGATCGCCCCGATCAACAGCGGCGCCTTGATCGCCGAGCGCGCTTGGTTGATGACCGCCGCCGCGTCGGCATTGCGGGTCGGGTCGATATCCGAGGCGTTCTCGGGCCATACGACCAGATCAGCGCGGGACATGTAGCTCGCCAAGCGTTCGGTTTCCCGCACGTGATTGTCGAGAACCGCCCGCCGCTCGGCGTTGAACTCCAGTCCAGGCTCGGGCACATTGCCCTGAACGAGCCCAATGGCGGCCATTTTCGGCGAGTCGCCACCGCGGCCCACCGGAATGCCGCCGAGCACAAAGGCGGCACCGAGGGTAGTGGCGATGCCGAGAGCCGCGGTTCCCGGTCGACGGCGCAGGGCGCGAGCGCCTGCATACAGCAGGACCCCGATGGTGGCGACCCCCGCCGTGACCAGGGGCGCACCCCCGAAAGCCGCGAGCGTGCGCAGCGGCGAATCGGCTTGGCTGAAGGCCAGCCGCACCCACGGGAAACCGCCGAAGGGTGTCGTCGAGCGCGCCCACTCCCCCACTACCCAGCCGAGCGGGACCATGCCGTATGCCGCCCACTCCCACCCGCGCTCCACCAGCCGCCGCTGCAGCGGGCCGATGACGGCGAGCATCACCGCGACATATAGGGCCTCCAACGTCGCGAGCGCGAACCACGGGAGCTTCCCGACATACACCCCCGACCACGACAAGGTGGGGATGAAGTAGGCCAGCCCGCCGACGAGGCCGCTGAGCAAGCCGGTGCGCCACGAGGCGCACCAGCCGGCGGCGGCCAGGAGAGCGCAGCCGAGCCACGCGGCATACCACCAATTGGTGCCGGGGAAGGCGAGCGCGATGGCCCCGCCGCCCGCCAGGGCAAGGAGCAGGCGGGCCGGCAAGATCGGGCCGGCGGGTTCGCGACGCACGGGACAACGGTACGTGCTCGGAACCAGCGGCTCCGTCATGCTGGGCCCATGCTCAGCAGCAATGATGTCGCGCGATGCGAGCGCTGGTTCGACGAGAACGGGCTGCCGTATTTTGTCGAGCAGCGTCATGAGGCGATCCAGCGGGCGCTGGGTGGCCGCGTCGTCGCGCTGTGGAGCGGCATCATCGCGGCGGTCGGGGCAGCCGCCTTTGTGTGCGGTCAGCTGGCGGGGTTAGACACGTTCACCGCCCTGCTCGTGGGGGTGCAGGTCGCCTTCCTGGTCGCCGTGGTGCGCGGCATCGTGGTCTTCGATGTCGGGGCGATCGCCGGCTGGGCCGCTCAACACGCCTGGGAGAGTCGGCGGTTGGTGCGGCCCTTGGTGACGCGGGCGCTGCCGTTCCTGTTGCTGTTCATCACCTTCTTGTTCATCAATACCGAGGTCTGGCAGGTCGCCTCGTCGCTGTCACGGCCGCAACTGCTCGGAGCCTTGGGCGCCTTCACGCTGCTCGCCGTCGCCTTCTTGTGGCCATCCTTCGCCGGTGAGATCGAGCGGCTCGGCGTCGAGGTCGATGGCGCCCAGCTGGCGCAGACCTGCGCGGGCACCCCCGTCGCATCGGCTGCTGTGGAGATTGCCGCCGAACCCACCCTGGCCCGTGAAGTGGCGGGCATTCGGCTGCCGCGGCTTCAGCGCAGCAATTTGATGCTGATGCTCTTCATCACGCAGGCGATCCAATTGGTGCTCGTCGCGTTGGTGGTCTTCGGCTTCTTCTGCCTCTTCGGCTCGCTCGTCATTCGCCCCTCGGTCATCGTGGCGTGGACGGGCTCGCCGCCGCAGTACACCGGTCCGCTGCACCTGGTCAGCGACGAACTCTTTGCGGTCGCAGTCTTTCTTTCGGGCTTCGCCGGGCTCTATTTCACCGTCCAAGCCGTCATCGACCAGAACTACCGTCGCGAGTTCTTCCACCACATCGAGGACGACCTCCAGCGGGCGATCGGCGTGCGCAAGGTTTATACCGCGCTGCGGATGCACCTTGCCGAGGCGCCTTCCGCCCCCCAGGCATCGGCCGAGGAGGCTTAGCTCGAGGGAGGGACGACGACCACGCCGCGCGCCGTCGTGGCGAGGGTCGGCGGGTCGAGAAGGTCGGCGGCCGACTCGCCGCGGCAGGGATTGCCCCGGGCGATCACCCGGACCTCGAAGTCCATTTCACGGCTGCGCGAGCCGACCCGCACCAGCCGGGCGCTGATTTCGATGCAGTCACCGGCGCGCACGGGAGCCCGGAATTGCACATCGCTATAGGACGCGAACAGGCCCTCGTCGCCGTCGGTGCGGATGCACATCTCGGTCGCCACATCGCCGAAGGCGGCTAGCGAGTAGGCCCCGTCGACGAGATTGCCGGCATAGTGCGCGTGGCTGTAGGGGACATAGCGGCGGTGGAGAACCTCCATGCCGACCTGGGCCGATGTCATGCCGTCTTCGCCTTCGCTGGGGTGGGGGTGACGCGCGTGGTCGGGTCGACCAGGGCGTGGATGAGGTATGACGCGACCTCACCCGGTGTGGTGCCGCGCCCGAAAATCCGGTCCACCCCGAGGCCGCCGGCCGCGCCCTCCTCAAAGCGCGGACCACCGACGATCAGGTGCGGCACTTGCCCGGTGGGGAAGGCCTCCCGGAAGGCGGCGCTCATCGCGCTCGTATTGTGCAGGTGGGCGTCCTTTTGGGTGACGACTTGCGAGACGAGAACGGCATCCGCCTTCAGGTCGTATGCCGTGTTGACCAGTTCCGGGATGCTCACCTGCGCGCCGAGATTGTGGACCGCCATCTCGCGGTAGTACTCCAGGCCCTTCTCGCCGGCGAAGCCCTTGATATTGAGGATCGCGTCGATGCCGACGGTGTGCGCATCGGTGCCGATGCAGGCGCCGACGACCACGAGTTTGCGGCGCAGGTGCTTCTTGATCGCGGTGTTGACCTCCTTGGAGGAGAGCAGCTCGTATTCACGCTCGACGATCTCGAACTCGCGGATGTCGACCAGATGCTTGACCGGGCCATAGACGACGAAGAAGGTGAAATCGGGCCCGATGGCTTTGGCGTGCACCAGCAGCGCCGGCTCGATGCCCATCTGCATCGCCAGGCGCACAGCGGCGCCCTCGGCCCGCTTGTCGTGGGGCAGGGGCAAGGTGAACGAGACCTGGACCATCCCGTCGCCGGTCGTATCGCCATACGGCCGCACGATCGGGCCGTGACCCTTCGACGGCGGCTCGGCCAAACTCAGCTCGCCGGGTTGGGCGTTCTCCCGCCGGCGGCGGGCCTCGTGGGCGTCGCGCGCGCTCATCGGGTGCTCCCTTCCTCGAGCAAGTCGGTGGCCGGGTTGAGATAGCCCGGCCCCTTGGCGACGACGCCATCGAGGCCCTTGCCCTTGGTCGGCGGTCGCTTCATCGCTCCGAAGGTGCCATCGGCGATGGCCGCGAGCAACGGCGGGCCGCTGGCCCGGTCGCTGTCCCCCACGATCCGTTCCAAGAGGCCGATGGACTCGCCGAGCACCTCGCGAGCTCGCGTCTGGATGAAACCATCGCGCGGCGGATGGAAGTCTTCGGTCAACCCGCCCGCGGCGTTGAGGACATAGCGGACATTCTGCAGAGCCAGGTCGCGGTCCGAAATCCACGGTGTGACAACGGCTTCGGTCATCATCCCGACGAGCAGGATGCCTTGGCCGGTCATCGCGCCGACAAGATTGAAGAAGCCGTCGAGCAGATAGCCGCGGAAGATATCGCCGGTCATGTGCTTGGTCGGCGGCATCCACTTCAAGGGCGCTTTCGGGAAGAGCGTGCGGGCCAGCAGCGCGTGGGCGAGTTCGAGGCGGAAGCTGTCGGGCACGTCCGGGTTGATCTCAAAGGCGTGCCCAAGGCCGAGCTGCCAGTCCTGCAGGCCGGCTTCCTTGGCGAAATATTCGTTGAGGAGTTGGCTCACGGTCACGGTGTGCGCCGCCTCGACGGCATCGGCCGTGGTGAGGTAATTGTCCTCGCCGGTATTGATGATGATGCCCGCGCGGGCGTGGATCTGACGCGAAAAGCGTTGATCCACAAAGGTTCTGATGGGATTGATATCGCGGAACAAGATGCCGTACATCGAGTCGTTGAGCATCATGTCGAGCCGTTCGAGCCCGGCGAGGGTCGCGATCTCCGGCATGCACAGGCCGCTCGCGTAGTTCGTGAGGCGGATGTAGCGACCCAACTCCTTGCTCGTCTCATCGAGCGCGGCCCGCATCAGCCGGAAGTTCTCCTGCGTCGCGTAGGTCCCGGCATACCCCTCCCGCGTCGCGCCTTCGGGCACGAAGTCGAGCAGGCTCTGACCGGTGCTGCGGATCACCGCGATGATGTCGGCGCCCTCGCGCGCGGCGGCCTGCGCCTGAGGGATGTCCTCGTAGATATCCCCCGTCGCGACGATCAGATAGATCCAGGGCTTCTGCTTCGGATCACCGTGGCGCGCAATGAGTTTGTCGCGCCGCGCGCGCTGTGCGTCGATGGTGCGTATGCCGCGGGCGACTGCCGAGCGTGCCGCCTTGCCCACCGTGGCGGCTTCTTTGCCCTCCGGAATCCGGAAGTCCACCGCTCCCCCGGCGGCCTTCTGGGCCAGCGTGGCGAGGTCGGGTGCAACGCCCCGACGCAGCGCATCCCACACCGGCAGCGAGACGCCATACTCCAGCCCGGTCTGGGCTCGCACCGCGTCGACGAGATGGTTGACCCACGGCACGAGTTCGTGATCGGCGCCGCTCAGCCCGGCCAGCCGGAGCGTCGCCCGCTCCACGGACACGGTCGTATGCCGTTTGGCCAGGTTGACCACCGGCCGTCCGGCCGTGCGCGCCAGTGCGCGAGCCTGCTTAACCTGAGCCGGGTCCAACTTCAGGACGCTCCGTTGCCGCATAACCACGCGCCCATGCTAGCGAAACCCGCAAGCCTTCCAGGCATGGACCGAATTGGCCGCAAAGGCACGCGCGAAAGCGCCTCGCGGCCGAAAAGTATGCCGTGGGCTGTCCATCCGGGCTGACGTCGGACCGCAGGTGTCACGTGAGAGATAGCGGGGTTATCACCCTGCTTTCGCTCACGTGAGTGCCGGAGAACTGCCGTGGCGTGATGTTGTCCAGATCACCTTCCGTAGGAGAGGGTTGTCAGTATGCCGAGCCAGGACTACGAGCAGGACACCTCCACCCGCTTCGGGCCGCTTCGGATCAAGGCCCGCGGCCGCGCGGTGATGAGCAATCCGACGACCAATCGCGGCACCGCCTTCACCATCGAGCAGCGCAAGGCGCTCGGCCTCATCGGCTTGGTCCCCTCGCAGGTGACCAACCTGGAAAACCAGGTGCGGCGGGTCTATGAGCAGTACACGCGAACCACCACACGGCTCGGCAAGTACCTCCACCTCGCCGGTGTCCGCGATCGCAACGAGGTGCTCTTCTATCGGCTGCTCACGAGCAACCTGGAGGAGATGCTGCCGATCGTCTACACCCCCACCATCGGTGAGGCGATCGAGCGGTTCAGTCACGAATTCTCCCGCCCGAGAGGCGTTTTCCTCTCGATCGATCACCCGGAGGCGATGGCGGACGCCTTCCATAATTTCGGTCTCGGACCCGACGAGGTCGACCTCGTCGTCGTCACGGACAGCGAAGGCATCCTCGGCATCGGTGACCAGGGCATCGGCGGGATTCAGATCGCTGTGGGGAAGCTCTCGGTCTACACAGCCGCGGCGGGGATCCACCCGCGCCGCGCCATACCCGTGGTCCTGGACGTGGGCACCGACAATCTCGGGCTGCTGTCCAGCGAGATGTATCTCGGCGAGCGGCACGCCCGGGTGCGCGGGGAGAAGTACGACGAATTCCTCGACCTCTTCGTGCATACGGTCAAGGAGATGTTCCCGAATGCGATGTTGCATTGGGAGGACTTCGGGACCACCAATGCGCACCGGATGTTGACGAAATATCGCGACGAAATCTGCACCTTCAATGACGACATTCAGGGCACGGCTGCCGTCGTGCTGGCGGCAATTCTCGCGGCCGTCGACGTGACCGGGCTGGCGCTCGACGACCACAAGGTGTGCGTCTTCGGCGCCGGGAGCGCGGGCGTCGGGATCGCCAATCTCGTCCGCGACGCGATGCTGCGCACGGGGGCCTCGGAGACCGAGGAAGAGGCCTACTCCCGGTTCTATGCGATCGGCATCAACGGGTTGTATGTCGATGACCAGCCGGAATTGCTGCCCTTCCAGCGGCCATATGCCCGCCGCCGCCCCGAGGTCGAGCATTGGGCCGTTGCGGACCCGAACCACATCACCCTCGAAGACGTCATCCGCAACGCCAAGCCGACGATTCTCATCGGGACCTCGACGCGGGGCGGGGCCTTCAGTCGGCCCATCGTCGAGGAGATGGCCTCCTATTGCGCGCGGCCGATCATCTTCCCGCTCTCCAATCCGACGAGCCGGGCCGAGGCGACGCCGGCGGACCTGCTGACGTGGACCGATGGCCGGGCGTTGGTCGCCACCGGTAGCCCCTTCGGGCCGGTGGACTATGACGGCATCCGCTATCAGATCGCCCAAGCCAATAACGCGCTGATCTTCCCTGGCCTTGGCCTCGGCGTGGCCACCTGCCGTGCCGAGCGCGTCACCGAGGGCATGATCGCGGCGGCGGCCGAGGCGTTGGCCAGCATGGTCAACGCCTACCGGCAAGGCGCCCCGCTGCTGCCGACGATGAGCGATCTGCGGATGGTGTCGGCCACCGTCGCCGTCGCTGTCGCCAAGCAGGCCGAGCGGGAGGGCCTGGCGCGCGAGCCGCTGACCGACCCGATCCAGCAGATCTACAACCGCATGTGGCAGCCGGTCTATCCACCGGTCGAAGCCATCTGAGCACTTCCAGACTTCCTCACGACAGGAGCACCATGACCTTGCAGGGCATCGACTATCTCGCCGACTCAGGGCGTTATGACACGGGTATGCCGTACCGCCGGGTCGGCCGGTCCGGTTTGCTCTTGCCGGCGATCAGTTTGGGTCTGTGGCACAACTTCGGCGATGACGTGCCGATGGAACGGCAGCGCGCGACCCTGCGGCGCGCTTTCGATCTCGGCGTCACGCACTTCGATCTCGCGAACAATTACGGCCCGCCCTATGGCAGTGCCGAGCGCAACTTTGGGGTGCACTTCGCGCACGATTTCAAGCCCTATCGCGATGAGCTGATCATCTCTTCCAAGGCCGGCTACGACATGTGGCCTGGGCCGTATGGACAGGGCGGCGGCTCCCGCAAGTACCTCATCTCCTCGTGCGATCAGTCCCTGAAGCGGATGGGCCTGGACTATGTCGACATCTTCTACAGCCACCGCTTCGACCCCGACACCCCGCTCGAGGAGACGATGGGGGCGCTGGACCAGATCGTCCGCTCGGGCCGGGCGCTGTATGCCGGGATCTCGTCATACAGCGGAGCGAAGACCGCCGAGGCGGTGCGCATCCTTCAGGACCTCGGGACTCCCCTCCTGATCCACCAGCCGTCCTACTCGATGCTGAACCGATGGGTCGAGGAGGACTTGCTGGACGTTCTCGGCGACACGGGGGTCGGCTGCATTGCCTTCAGCCCGCTGGCTCAGGGCATGCTGACGAGCAAATACCTCAAGGGCATTCCCGCGGATTCCCGTGCAGCACAAGACAAGTCGCTGAGCGAAGGACTGCTGACCGAAACGGCGATCAAGCACATCGCGGCGTTGAACCGGATTGCCAAGAAGCGCGGCCAGACGCTGGCGCAGATGGCGATCGCCTGGGTGCTGCGCGACGAGCGCGTGACCTCCGCCCTCATCGGGGCGTCATCGGTGAAACAACTGGAGGACAGCGTCGGGGCCGTCACGAACCTGGACTTCACCGACGCCGAACTGAAAAGCATCGACAAGCACGCCGTGGACTCCGGCATCAACCTCTGGGCGGCATCCTCCGCCACCTGAGCCGCCGCGCACACCACCCACGGTGGGTGTGCGCGACAACGACTCAGCCCTGAGATCACGCCCGCAGCGCCGGTGGGGGTCTGAGCGCTCTCGGTGCGCACCTCGGGCAGGCGGCCGGGCACGGTGATCGCGGCCCGGGCCACCTCCGGGGGCACATAGCCGGTGCGCAGCACGTCGGCGCGGCGCCTCGGCAAGACCGATCGGGCGTCGTTCCATCTGGCCAGCACACCACAGCTGGAGCAGCCAGGGTCAGTCCTCTAAGCGCGCCTCGAAGAGGGCGCGGACGGCCGGGTTGGCGCTTGCCTGGACCGGGCAGGTCGTGGTCGAGCTCGATGACCACCACGACTCCGACAAGATCAACGCCGGCTCGCGGCCGACGCCGGCTACCGCGGCACCTTCGCCCACGAGGCGCAGGATTCGCTCGACGAGCTGCGCACCACGTTAGACCGCAAGGCGCACACGGCCGCCATGGAGCGGTGCCTGACCGGCCTGCTGCGCGCCGAGCCCGACCGCGACGTCGAGTCGCTGGGCTCGGTGACCCTGGCCGAGCTCCCGCCCGGACCGCACACCGACGCGCTCCTGAGGCGCCGGGACACCATCGGACTGCCCCTCGATCCGGATGCCCTCGTCCTCGTCGACCACGATGGGGTGCCGCCGGACGACGTACCCCTCGCCGTGCGGCGGGCCCGGTCCACGCGCATCTCGATCGACGGCAACGCGCACTTCTGCCGCGGCCTGCTTCGGACCCGATACCCCGGGTCCGAGGACGATCAGGTCCACCGCCCGGACGGCGCGGAGCGTGCCGACCAGGCCTACGACCCCACCTTCATCCCCCTCACCTCCCTGCGAAAGGACCCCCTGTCATGAGCACGATGCGAGCCGTTCAGGTCGTCGGCTACCACCAGAACCCCGAGATGCGCGAGGTCGACGTCCCCGAGGTCTCGGGACCGTTCGACGTCATCGTGCGGATCGGCGGCGCCGGCGTGTGCCGCACTGACCTTCACATCCTCGAAGGGCAGTGGGCGGACAAGACCGGCGTCGCGCTGCCATACACGATCGGCCACGAGAACGCCGGCTGGGTGCACGCCGTCGGCTCCGCGGTCACGAACGTCCGCGAGGGCGACAAGGTGATCGTGCACCCGCACATCACCTGCGGCTTGTGCCGCGCCTGCCGCACCGGAGACGACGTCCACTGCGAGAACAGCCAGTTCCCCGGCGTCGACACGAACGGAGGGTACGCCGAGTACCTCCGCACGTCGGCGCGCAGCGTCGTGCTCATCGACGACGAGCTCGAGCCGGCCGATGTGGCCGCCCTGGCCGACGCCGGGCTGACGGCATACCACGCAGCGGCGAAGGCGGCGAAGCGGCTGACGCCCCGGGACACCTGCGTCGTCATCGGCGCCGGAGGCCTCGGCCACATCGGCATTCAGATCATGAAGGCGCTGTCGCCCGCGAAGCTGGTGGTGGTCGACCGAAACCCGGAGGCGCTCAAGCTCGCTCTGGACCTCGGCGCCGACCACGGGGTGGTGGCCGCGGGCAACCAGGTCGAGGAGGTCCTCGAGATCACCCGCGGCTCAGGGGCGGAGGTGGTGCTCGACTTCGTCGGCGAAGGCGGCTCGACCAGCGAAGGCATCGTGATGACACGTGCGGCCGGCGACTACCACGTCGTGGGCTACGGCGAGAACGTCAACGTCCCCACGATCGACCTGATCTCGGCTGAGAAGAACGTGATCGGCAACCTCGTCGGGTCGTACAACGATCTGTGTGACCTCATGGCCCTCGCCGCTCGGGGCTTGGTCACCCTGCACACGCAGAAGTACGCCCTGGACGACTTCCAGTCCCGCGATCTCGGATCTCGACGCCGGCCGCGTGCGCGGTCGCGCGATCCTCATCCCCTGAGGGCAAGACGGGACGAGCTCATAAGCTTCCTCCGGGGGAATCGTGGTGAACGGACCGGCAGACGCCGGGAGTGTCTACTGACCGGCGGCGGGCCGGCGATATTGATCCCGGGAAGTCAGCAGGAATTCGGCTGAGTCTCGGAGGTGTTCGGGCAAGCGGTCGGCACCGATCACGGCGGCGACCGAGGGCGTCGCGCCTCGTCCGCCGATGGCCATCGGCCAGCGTTGCGAGAGCCGGCGCAGGGCTCCTGCACGGGCCTCGAAGACGGTGCGCCGGGTGCCCGACATGATGATGAGGTCGGGGTCGAGTCGTTCGCATGCTCCGTAGAGGTCCTTCAGCGGCGTGTTGCTGCCGAGGTAACGCACGCGCCATCCGGCACCGGACATCAGGACCCCGAGCGCGAGCAGCGGGATGTCATGCAACTCCTTGGGCGGGCAGGCCAGCACCGCGATGGGAGCGTCCGCGTCGTCCACCAGCCTGGCCAGCGAGCCGACCCTTCGACGAACGATATGGCTGACGAAGTGTTCCTGCGCGACGCTGATCCGACCCGCTTCCCATTCCGTGCCCACCTGCTGCAGGTACGGCATCAGAATGTCGTGAATGGTATCGGCGACACCGAACTCGTCGATAGCGCGGTCGAGCACCGACACGAACGTGAACTCGTCGAATTCACCTGCAGCAGAATCCAGTTCGCGGCGCAGTCGCAACGCCTGCTCCGCGCTCGCCGAGCGAATCGGTCGGCCCTGGATGACTGCGGTAACGGCGGCCGAAATCGGCACGCCCTTCTCCCGCAAGGCGAGCACCCGGCGTGCGAGGTCGAGGTCGGCCTCGGAGTACAGGCGGTATCCTCCGGGCGTGCGCTCGGGCTCGAACAGCCCGTACCGGCGCTCCCATACGCGAAGTACATCGCTCGAGACGCCGACGAGTTCGGCGAGGCGCCCGATGCGCATGCTAGGTTCATTGGCCACCGACTCAACCTAACCTCTTGCGTGCGACAGCAGTGCGAAACCTTGGACAAAGCTTTGACATCTTGATCGCACGGCGGCCACTCTGAGAACTCCACGACCAAGGAGACTCGATGGCCACTCAGACCGGTACTCGGCCGGCTGCCTGTCATTGGCGGGACACCGCGGCCGCCGACCGGGCCCTTTCGGCGATGCTCGGGGATGGGCGCAGCAGGGCCGCTTTGAGCAGCCCGGACCACACGCGTCTGTGGAACGCACTCGAGGACGCGAGCATCGGAGGAAAGCGATTCCGGCCGGCTCTCGTCCGTGCCGCTCACGACACGTTCGACGGCACCGAGCACGATGCTGTCGCAGAGGTCGGTGCGGCGATCGAATTACTGCACACCGCCTTCGTCATCCAGGACGACGTCATCGACGGGGATGACATCCGTCGCGGCCGTCCGAACGTCAGTGGCACCTTCCGCACCTGGGCTCTAGAGCACGGCGCGGACGAGGACGCAGCCGCCGAACTCGCCTTCACCGCAGGGATTCTCGCCGGAGATCTGGCCATGGCCACCGCGTTGCGCGCGATCGCCACCTGCGGCGTCTCCCCCGCCGTCACGAACCGTCTGCTCGACCTGTTCGACACTGCGCTGCAGATAACGACCGCGGGTGAACTGGCCGACGTCCGCCTCTCGCTCGGACTGGAACCGGCATCCACCGACGCCAGCCTGGCGATGGCGGAACACAAGACGAGCGCCTACTCCTTCTCCCTTCCGTTGCAGGCGGGCGCGCTGCTCGCAGGTGCCGGACCCGACATCGTGCAGGAGTGCGATGTCGTCGGGCGCCACCTCGGCGTCGCCTTCCAGCTCGCCGACGACCTGCTGGGTGTGTTCGGCAATCCGGATCTGACCCGTAAGAGCACGACCTGCGATCTGCGCACCCGCAAGCAGACCCCGCTGCTGAGCCACGCACGTTCCACCGACGAGTGGGACGAGATCGACAGTCATCTCGGACGCGACCTCGGCGACGCCGAGCTGGCAGAAGTGCGCCGCCTGCTGACCCGGAACGGCTCCCTAGAGTTCGTGACCGGGTTGATGCGCGAGCGCCTGCGCCTCGCGCAGGCGCACATCACGGCGCTCGGCCTGCCCACGGAACTGCCGTCGATCATCACCGACAGCCTCACCCTGCTGCTCGACGACAGCGAAGCGGCATGAGGAGTGTTCACGGCACCAACGAGCTCTACGACTCGGTGGCCCGAGCCGGTGCCGACCTGGTGATCCGCCGGTACTCCAGCTCGTTCGGGATGGCATCCCGGCTGCTGCGTGAGCCGGTGCGAGGCCACGTCCGCAACGTGTACGCACTGGTCCGGATCGCCGACGAGATCGTCGACAACCCGGATGCGGGCCTGGGCAGCACCGAGCGCTCGGCCATGCTGCACGCGCTCCTCGCCGACGTCCGTCAGTCCCTGGTCACCGGCTACAGCGCAAACCTCATCGTGCACGCCTTCGCGCTGACCGCTCGGGCCTGCGACATCGGCGATGACCTCATCGACCCCTTCTTCGCATCGATGGCGCGTGACCTCGACCCCGCACCGCACACCCTCGAAAGCATCGACCGTTATGTCTACGGGTCGGCGGAGGTCGTCGGGCTGATGTGCCTACGGGTGTTCCTGGCAACCGAGGCGGACCGGTCCGCGCGGTACGACGAACTGGCGCCGGGGGCGCGACGGCTCGGCGCCGCGTTCCAGAACATCAACTTCCTGCGGGACCTTGCCCAGGACACGGATACGCTCGACCGTGGCTACTTCCCCGGGGTCGACCTCGACAACTTCACCGACGCCGATCGCGACCGCATCCTGAACGACATCGACGCCGACCTCGCGGCCGCCCAGAACGCCATCGACCACCTCCCCCAGTCCAGCCGACGAGCCGTCCAGGCCGCACACGACATGTTCGCCGAACTCGGCGTCCGTCTACGCGCCACGCCGGCCGAGCAGATCCGACGCGAACGGGTTCGTGTGCCCGGACACGTCAAGCTGCGCATCGCCGGCAATGCCGTTCGTCAGGACCTGCGATGACGGCGAGTACCGGTTCGCGACGGGTCGTGGTCATCGGTGGTGGGATCGCCGGTCTGGCCACTGCGGGTCTGCTCGCGGCCCAGGGCCACGACGTCGATCTGTTGGAGAAGAACGACGTACTGGGCGGCCGCGTCGGCAGCCTGGAGCGGGACGGTTTCCGGTTCGACACCGGCGCGTCCTGGTACCTGATGCCCGAAGTGTTCGAGCACTTCTTCGAGCTTCTCGGCACCACCGTCGAGAACGAACTCGACCTGGTCCGGCTCGACCCGAGCTATCGAGTGTTCTTCCAGGATCACCCCGACTCCGTTGACGTCCGTCCGGACCGCGATGTCAACCGGGCCGTCTTCGAGTCGCTGGAGCCGGGCGCGGGCAAGAGCCTGGACGCTTACCTGTCGTCGGCGCAGGACACGTACGACATGGCGATGCGCCGCTTCCTCTACTCCAACTTCGATTCGACGGCGTCGTTCTTCGGCACCGACGTCATCCGGCGCAGTCCGAAACTGTCCCGGTTGCTGACCCAGTCGCTCGAAGGGTTCGTCGCGGATCGCTTCAGCGACAACCGAATTCGTCAGATCCTGGGCTACCCGGCGGTCTTCCTCGGTTCTTCACCGGATCGCGCGCCGAGCATGTACCACCTGATGAGCCAGCTCGACATCGCCGGATCGGTGCTCTACCCACAGGGTGGTTTCACGGAACTCATCCGCGTGATCGCGGCGCTTGCCGAGAAGCATGGAGCTCGGTTGCACACAGGCTCGGCTGTCACCCGGATTCTGACCGACGGGTCCACCAAGCCCACCGTGACCGGCGTCGAGCACCTCAGCGTGGATGGCGCAGCGTCCGTGATCGAGGCCGACGTCGTCGTCGGTGCGACCGATCTGCACCACCTGGAGACCACCCTGCTCCCCGAGACGCAGCAGACCCACCCGGAGAAGGCGTGGACCAAGCGCTCACCCGGGCCCGGTGCGGTGCTCGCCCTCCTCGGTGTGGAAGGTGAGATGCCGCAGCTGCCACATCACTCCTTGTTCTTCACCGCGAACTGGAAACAGAATTTCGGCGACATCTTCGGCAAAGCTGCGCGCGTCCCCGAACCCGCGTCCATTTATGTCTGCAAGCCGTCGGCGACCGACCTGAGCGTGGCCCCCGAGGGGCACGAAAACCTGTTCGTGCTGATTCCTGTCCCTGCTGACACCGAGATCGGCCACGGCGGCCCGGACGGCACCGGCGACGGGCAGGTCGAGCGAGCCGTCGATGCGGCCATCGACCAAATTACGCAGTGGGCAGACGTACCCGATCTGCGGGAGCGAATCCTGGTGCGGCACACCATCGGTCCCGCCGACTTCGCCGACGACTACAACGCCTGGCGCGGCGGCGCGCTCGGTCTGGAGCACACGCTGCGCCAGAGCGCCTTCCTGCGCCCGTCGAACGTGTCGTCGAAAGTGGACGGGCTCTACTACGCCGGTGCCAGCACGGTGCCGGGCGTCGGACTACCGATGTGCCTGATCAGCGCCGAACTCGTGCTCAAACGCCTCACCGGCGATCGGTCCAGTTCCCCGACCCTGGTGGACGGTCGATGAGTCTCGAACGCTTCGCCTACCTGGCGATGCTGGTTTTCTGCTTGGGCACGACGCTGCCGTTGATCCCCGCGTTCGGACTGGAGCTGGGCCGCAGGTGGCGCCGGCTGCTGCTCACCGTGGTCCTCGCCGGAACTCCGTTCCTGATCTGGGACGTGCTGGTGACCCACGCCGGACACTGGTGGTTCGACGCCGATCAGACCCTGACCTGGCGTATCGGCGGTCTGCCACCGGAGGAGATCCTCTTCTTCGTCGTCATCCCCATCGTCAGCGTCATCACCTTCGAAGGGGTCCGAACAGTCCTGCGCCACGGCGGTATTCGCGCAACGGTCCGACGTGACCCGGTCGACGGACGGGAACGCTGATGTCGTACACCGTCCTGGCCCTCCTCGGTGTCGTGGCGAGCATCGCTCTCGACCGCTGGGGTCTGCGCACCCGGTTGACAACGTCCCGCACGTGGTGGTTGTCGTACGCGATCATCGTGTTCTTCCAGATCCTGACCAACGGTTGGCTGACCGGCCGCCGCATCGTGCAGTACAACCCTGACGTCATCATCGGCGACTCCGAGGTCGTGGCGTTCGGACGTGGACGCCTTCTCTTCGCACCTGTCGAGGACCTCGTCTTCGGGTTCGCATTGGTGCTCACCAGTTGCGCGGTGTGGGTCTGGTCGGGACGCCGGGAGAAGGCATCGGTATGAACCTCACTGCCCGGCTGCAAGCGCTGCAACCGGCCGATATCGGTGTGCCAGGGCCGAGTTCTGCGGACATGGCGCGCGCCTTCCGGTCCGTCCGTCGTGACCCGCTCACCTTCCTGACCGAGGTGACCGAACGTTTCGGCGACACCGTCGCCTTCCCCGTGCCCGGTGCACCGGCCGTGTTGCTGAACGACCCCGCTCACGTTCGCCAGGTGCTGCAGACCTCAGCTCGCAACTGGAGCAAGCAGACCGTGCAGTACGCCGCGCTGGCCCGAGTGACCGGGCCCGGCCTGCTTGCCTGCGCCGAACCCAACTGGATCGAGCACCGACGCCTGGCCGCGCCGGCTTTCCACCGCCGGCGTCTGGAGGCAGTCGGCGAGCAGGTGCGTGACGCCGCCCGCACCGTCCTTGCCGATCAAACACCTCTTGCCCACTCGGGGTCCGTCGTCGACGTCAGTCCGCTGATGCATCGCATCGGCCTGGACGCAGTCGGTCGTGCCCTCTTCTCCAGCGACCTCACCGCCAGCACCGAACGCCTCCTCGGCGCATCCAGCGGTGCCGCCGAGTTCATCGTCCGCCTCGGTCGATCGGTGCTGCCGACCGCACAGTGGGCGCCGACCCGCACGAACCTCCGATTGCGTTCGGTGCGAAGGGAACTCGACGCGGTGGCTACCGACATCATCGCCGCTCGACGCCGGACCGCCGCGCTCTCGACGCCCGACTTTCACGGCGACGATCTGCTCGGTCTGCTCATCGACAGCGAGCTCACAGACGTCGAGATCAGGGACGAACTGATCACGCTGGTGATCGCGGGTCACGAGACCGTCGCCGCCGCGCTCACCTGGACGCTCATGTTGCTGGCCGAGCACACCGAGATTCAGGATCGGATGCGCGCCGAACTCGGCGCGCTCGGTTCGCCGGTTTCCATGTTGACCCCCCGCGAGCAACTGCCGATCACCCGTGCCGCCATCGACGAGGCTCTGCGCTTGTACCCGCCTGCCTGGGCGATCTCCCGGCGTTCACTCGCTGCCGAGCGGGTCGGTGACGTCGACCTCCCGGCAGGCACATTGGCGATCATCAGCCCGTGGCTGTTGCACCGACGAGGCGAATCCTGTTCCGAGCCAACGCAATTCCGGCCGGATCGATTCATACAGGGCGTTCCGACATCGGGCTACATCCCGTTCGGACAGGGTCCCCGGCTGTGCATCGGACGTGACTTCGCGCTCGGCGAGATGCTCGTGGTGATCGGCGAACTGTTGTCGGGCTATCGGCTCGACACGCCTGCGGGCTGGACGCGGCCGGAGCCGGAGACGCTCGTTGCTGTGCATCCGCGCGGCGGGATGCCCCTGCGACTGACTCCTGCGGATCACCATGCTTGAGGTGCTGTACGCGGTGGTGCTCGTCGCCGCCGTACTCGCCGGCTACGTGCTGTTGCTCCGGTTCCGCGTCGTCGCTGCGAGCGGAAGCGCCGCCGGTGACGTGTGCGCGATCATTCCGGCTCGCAACGAGCAGAACTCCTTGCCGGCCTTACTCGAATCCTTGGACCGGTCGACGGTCCCGGTGCGGGTGCTCGTCATCGACGACGCATCGACGGATGCGACGGTCGCCCGCGCCCGCGAGGCCGGCGTCGAGGTGATCTCGCCCGGCACCCCTCCGCCGGGGTGGACCGGCAAGGCGTGGGCCTGTCACGTCGGAGCCAACTCCACCGACGCGGAGCTACTGCTGTTCCTGGACGCCGACACGGTGCTCGCGTCCGGCGCCCTCGGCGGCATCGTCGACCTGCATCGAAGGTTCGGCGGCCTGATCTCCGTGCAGCCGTACCACCGGGTGCAGCGCACTTATGAGCAACTGTCGGCGTACTTCAACGCCGTCGCGGTGATGGCCAGCGGTGTGTTCGCGTCCGGAGTCGGACGACGTCCGATGGCCTTCGGCCCCTGTCTGCTCACCTCCCGAGACGACTACGAGCGCGCGGGCGGGCACGCAGCGGTGCGTGGGGAGATCCTGGACGACGTCGAACTGGCAGCCGCCTACGAAAAGGCCGGGCTGACGGTGTACTGCGTTGCCGGTGGTTCGCAGATCCGAATGCGCAGCTATCCCAACGGGATCCGACAGCTGGTCGCCGGATGGACCAAGAACATGGCGTCCGGTGCAGCCGCCACTGATCCGCGGGCCGGCCTTGCCACCGGGCTGTGGATCTGCGCCCACCATCTCGTCGCCGTGAACACACTGCTCGCCATGTGGACGGCTGACGAGGCTCTTGCCACGGGCATATGGCTGGTCGCGTGGGTGGCGTTCGCACTCCAACTCCGGGTCATTCTGCGCCGTGTCGGGTCCTTCCGCTGGTGGACCTGGGCACTGTTCCCGCTGCCCCTCCTGGCCTTCGACCTGTTGTTCGCAATCTCCACCGTGAACACCCTGCGTGGCTCGGTGCGCTGGCGCGGGCGGACCGTGCGGTTGGGGGCGTGATGCTCGACTACGTCATGCCGCAGGGCTGGACCGTGTTGGCCGACATCGCCGCCTGGGGTGTCATCCATGCGGCGACGGGATACGCAGCCCACCGACTCACCCCGCAGTGGCTCGCCCGAGATCACCGGCTGTTGCGGCCACTCGCCTTCGAGCAGGGCGGACGCTGGTACCGCCGCCGGCTGCGGATCAACCGGTGGAAGGACGCTTTGCCGGAGGCCGGCGCACTGTTCGCAGGCGGGGTCAGCAAACGCCAGCTGCCCGCCCTCGACAAATCCGGTCTGGAACTGTTCGTTCGCGAGACCCGCCGCGCCGAACTCGGCCACTGGTGGGCGATGCTCGGCGGCCCGGTGTTCGTGCTGTGGAACCCGCCCGCGATCGCTGCCGTGCTCATCGGGTACGGAATCGCGATCAACCTGCCGTTCATAGCGATTCAGCGATACAACCGCTTCCGCACTGAGCCACTCCTGCGGCGGGCGCGATGACGAATTCAACCGTGACCCCGACGTCCGAGCGAGAGGTCGAACCAACGCGGCACGCGTCGGTCATCTATGTGAACCACTTCATGGGTATCCCGTTGGTGACGGCGCCGGCGTGGTTCCTCGCGCCCCACGTCGGACGACGCGGACGCGTCCTGCTCGGTACGTACGTCGTGGGAATGGCAGTGACTCTCGTGTTCACCGCAGAGCACTACGTCATCGATGTGCTTGTCGGTTGGCTGGTCGCCGTCGTCGCTATCGCGGTGAGCCGGACGCTGCGTCCGTCCAGCACCACAGCACCTGTGCCGAGCCCGGCACCGAACGCACTAGTACTCCGTATCCCGAGTTCAGGAGGCAGCAGATGACTGCACAGACCATTGAAGAAGTCGTCCTGCTGGACGAGCACGGCAACGCCGTCGGCACCTGCCCCAAGAGCGAGGTGCACAACGAATCGACGCCCCTGCACCTTGCATTCTCCTGCTACGTCATCGATGAGTCCGGACGCGTGCTGGTAACAAAACGGGCGCTGCACAAGGAGACCTGGCCCGGTGCGTGGACGAACAGTTGCTGCGGCCACCCTGCTCCTGGCGAGTCGGTCGAGGACGCCGTCCGGCGCCGCACCCGCCAGGAACTCGGCATCGAACTCACCGATCTTCGCCCCGCTCTGCCGGATTTCCGGTATCGCGCGGTGATGGACAACGGAATCGTAGAGAACGAGGTCTGCCCGGTCTACGTCGCCGTTTGCACCGAGCCGGACGACCTGAGCCCCGACCCGGCTGAGGTCGCCGCCATCGAGTGGCACGACTGGGCCGCGTTCCGTTCACAGGTGCTCTCCGGCGAACGCGACGTGAGTCCGTGGTGCGCGTTGCAGGTGGCCGAACTTCCGGAAGAACTCGCTGACTGAGGCCCAGGTCGGGGTCGTGACTTGCTCGGGTTCGAGTTCTCGGTGGCGAAGAAGGCCGCTGCTTCTTTCAGGAACTCCCGATGCATCCGCAGCTCGGCGACCTCACGACGTAGCCGGTCTAGTTCGGCCCGCTCGGCGCCTGCCTGTTAACCGGCCAATCGGACCCCTGGGGGGTGGCTGCCTGACGCGGGCGGTGGTCGGAATCGCAGTGGGGGTGCTGGAAGTCGGTACTGCTGGG